>ERZ773263.584-NODE-584-length-25046-cov-4.486295_pt1 | contig 25046 bp, 29 predicted proteins | sample MGYA00511076_ERZ773263 | MGnify/ENA primary metagenome ERZ773263 (study PRJEB29015, sample SAMEA2738155) | human oral metagenome | biome: human oral; feature: human-associated habitat; material: saliva | place: China | collected 2195 ... | reverse complement strand
CTAAAGGTTTGATCCACAAGAACAAAGCTAGCCGTGATAAAGCACGTCTTGCAGCAAAACTTGGTTAATAAACTAACTGCATACAAAATGAGCTCTTCGGAGCTTTTTTGTTGCTTTATTGGAGGTACTTCTATGAAAATTGCCATCATCGGCTACTCTGGATCTGGAAAATCTACTTTAGCTCAAAAACTATCTGAGTATTATTCCATTCCCAAACTTCACATGGATAGATTGCAGTTCCAACCTGGCTGGAAGGATAGTGACCGTGATTGGATGAGTGAACAGATGGATGATTTTTTGTCAAAAAATACCGACTGGATTATTGACGGCAACTACTCTTGGTGTTTTTATGAACGTCGGATGGCAGAAAGCGACCAAATCATTTTTCTGAACTTCTCTCGCTGGAACTGCCTCTATCGAGCTTTCAAACGCTATCTAAAATACCGCAATCGGACCAGAGAAAGCATGGCTCCCGGCTGCCCCGAAAAATTTGACGGGGAGTTCATCTGTTGGGTTCTTTGGAAAGGAAGACGTCAGACAGCACTGGCAAGATATAAGAAAATCCGACAAACTTTTCCTCAGAAATTTATCGAATTATCCAATCAAAAAGAGTTGGAAGATTATTTACAAGAATTGGAATAACAGTAAAATTTTACGCAAACGTTTGCGTCCTTCTTTTAATTTTGATAAAATAGCGGTAAATCTGACATGAATACATTCTATGAGTCAGAAGAATTGATTAAATAAGGAACTTAATATGAAAAACCAAACTTTAATGCAGTATTTTGAATGGTATCTTCCAGACGATGGCCAGCATTGGAATCGTTTAGCAATGGATGCGCCAAATTTGGCGGCCAAAGGGATTAAAAAAATATGGATGCCTCCGGCTTTTAAAGCAACTGGCTCAAATGATGTCGGCTATGGTATTTACGATTTATTTGATTTAGGAGAATTTGACCAAAAGGGGACAATTCGTACTAAGTACGGTTTCAAAGACGAATATCTTCAAGCGATCCAAACACTAAAAGACAATGACATCGATCCAATTGCTGATGTCGTTTTAAACCATAAGGCTGCAGCCGACGGAACTGAAACATTTACGGTTATTGAAGTAGATCCAAATGACCGTACTACTGCTATTTCCGAGCCCTTTATGATTAAAGGATGGACTCACTTTACTTTTCCAGGAAGAAACAAGCAATATAATGACTTTGAATGGCATTGGTATCATTTCACTGGAACTGACTTTGATGCAAAAAGTCGACGTTCTGGTATTTATTTAATTCAAGGTGATAATAAAGGTTGGGCGAATGACGAGCTGGTAGACAGTGAAAATGGAAACTATGACTATCTAATGTATGCTGATCTAGACTTCAAACATCCAGATGTTATTAAAAACCTATACGATTGGGCTAAATGGTTTATCGAAACTACCGGTATACGTGGCTTTCGCTTGGATGCAGTTAAGCATATAGATTCCTTCTTTATGGCCAACTTTATTCGAGATATTTTGCAAGAATATGGTGATGATTTCTACGTTTTCGGAGAGTTTTGGAATAATGATGAAGCTGCTAATAATGACTACTTAGAAAATATTGACTATCGCTTCGACCTTGTCGATGTTAAATTGCATACTAATCTTTTTGAAGCGAGTCAAAAAGGTGAAGAATATGACTTGCGTACTATTTTTGATCATACTTTAGTGAAAAATCACCCGGAATCAGCAGTGACATTTGTAGAAAATCACGATACTCAGCGTGGTCAAGCACTTGAATCTACTGTGGAAGAATGGTTCAAACCAGCAGCTTATGCCCTTATTTTACTTCGAGAGTCTGGACTACCATGTATTTTCTATGGAGACTACTATGGCATAAGTGGTGAATTTGCTCAGCAAGATTTCCGAGAAGAGATTGACAAACTATTAGACCTTCGTCTAAACCTAGCTTATGGTGAAGAGACCGACTATTTTGATGACCCAAATTGTATCGGATGGACAAGGGCTGGTCAAGAAGGTAGTCAGCCTATCGCTGTTCTAATTTCAAATGCTACTGCTACTTCAAAACGGATGTATTTTGGCCAAGATTGGTCAGGTCACGAGTGTTCGGACTACCTTGGTAATTGCCAAACAATTGTCACTATCGATGAAGAAGGCTGGGGAGAGTTCCCTGTTGAAGAACAATCTGTTAGCGTTTGGTCTATTAAAAATTAAAAATCAGCTCAAAGAGCTGATTTTTCAATATAACAATAAAGCTTGGCTTTATTAAGCCAAGCTTTTTAGAATCACTATATATCTGTTAATCCTATTTTGATAAAGACAATGATGTCTATCCAATAGCTTCTCTTTAGAATAAAACCTTCAATCTTTTTTTCCATCACTCAATCGTCCAACTCGTTTCTTACTTTCTGATTTGATGGAAATTTTGACTTCAAAAATGGTACCTTTAGGTCTATTATCTTTAACAGTAATTGTACCCTTTAGAGCATCGGCTATTTGTTTTGCGAGAGATAGACCTAGACCAAAACCACCCTTTTGTCTTGTTCTGGCCTTATCAACCCTATAAAAACGATCAAAAATTTTCTTTTTGTCTTCATTATTGATTCCAGGGCCGTTATCGGACACTCGTAAGTAAAGAGAACGGTCTTTTGACCATACTATAAACTTAATGATCCCATCTTCTTCTGTATATTTCACAGCATTATCAAATAGAATGGTCATCAGCTGTTTTAGAAGTGTTCTATCTGTCTTGATGTTGTGGTTGATATGATTTTCGTAGATAAATACTTTCTCATTTTCATCCGCAATGATTTCATAGTTGGCAAATGTTGTAGTGAAAAATTCTGGTTCAACTTCAGCAATTTCAGCCTTAATGCCATCATCTCTTCTTGCAAGATTCAATAGATTAGTTGTTAGCATCCGCATATTCCGAACTTCTTCCAGACTGGAGGCAATATTTTCGCTTGATTCCATAATGGTAGCTTCGGGTTTTCGGAAAAGAGTTTCCAAGCGGTTTTGCAAAACGGCTAAAGGAGTACGCAACTCATGGCTTGCATTTTCAACAAAAGATTTTTGTTTCTGCATACTGTCCATCAGAGGCTTCACACTGACACGAGCCAAATAGATACTAGCAATAATTGAGATTAACCAAAAGCTAATCATAACAATGATAATAATCTGTTCATGATTCTGACTGGTTTGCTCCAATTGATTGACATTGATCAAAACTGCCGCATATTTTACTTTGTTCAAAAGATTCCCAGATAAGAATTCGCTTGGATTAATTTCAAAAACCAACATACGATAGAGTTCTTCTTGACCATAGTTGTTTTTCAAAGTAGTCTGAATAATTTTACCTACATCCTTTTTCTTGATTGAAATCTTTTTTAAACTAAGAAAATGATCTGCAGTAGTCAATGGTTTCAAGTCTTCATCAAACAAGACTGCTTCAGTGTTCGAATTCACCTTCAGATTATCCATTGGTCCAGGGTCTGGTGCGTCTTGTGGTCCAGATACATCATCAGATGACTGACCCTCATCAATCGTTGGTTGCATATTGGCTGCACGAGCCAAAGCAAGGTGGAGGACAGATCTGGGATTCTGACTTAAACTTTTTAAATTATCGTCAACTGTTGTATAAAGCCCTGAGCGCATAATCTGAATGATTAAAAGAGTCATGGCCGAGAAAATCAGTGTGAATACACCAAAATAGCGAATGAAATATGAAAAATCATCCGCATAAAAAGTTCGTCTAAGTTTATTCAGCATTCTTCAAAATGTAACCGACACTGCGAAGGGTTTGCATATTGTTCGCAAAAGTCGTTCCTTTCAATTTTTTCCGAATTTTTGAGACATAGACTTCAACGACAGAAATGGTAGTATCACTGTCAAAGCCCCAGAGTCGATCAAAAATCTGAGTTTTAGGTAGAATTACGTTTTGGTTCTGCAAGAAATAAACTAATAAATCAAATTCTTTTCCTAGTAATTCTACTTCTTTTCCGTTCACCAATGTGGTATTGGTAGAGAGGTTTACTGTTACATCACCATATGATAAGGTATTTTCATTAAATTTTCCTGAACGCTTGAGTAAGGCTTGGATCCGCATCTTTAATTCTTCTAAATAAAACGGCTTGGTTAGATAGTCATCTGCACCCAATTCAAAACCATGCCCTTTATCATCTAAACTTTCTTTAGCAGTCATGATGAGAACAGGAGTTGAAACTCCTTTTTCACGCAAGTCTTTTAAAACTTGAAAGCCATCTTTTTCAGGGAGCATCAGATCAAGTAAAATCAAATCATAAACACCGCTTTCGGCTTCATAGAGTCCTTCTTCACCATCAAAAACCTGCATGACATCCGCAAAGTCATCTAAGAAATCAAATACAGAGTTCGACAACCCTAAGTCATCTTCTACTAGTAAAATCTTAATCATCTTGTTCTCCTCCTGCTATAAGATACTGATCTGCTTCATCTAAGATTATGTAAAATAAAGAATTTTTGTCCCATTTTTTTGGATCTTAGTATAATTCTTTAATTATTATATCATGACTTTAACAAATGGATTAAGATTTTGTAGCGTTTTCTTCATTATTTTGATTAGAATTGCTTTCCTTATCCTTTGTACTTCCATCTGCATTGGCTGGCTTCTTCTTAGAATTGCTACCGCCTTCTTGATTATTATTTCCTTGCGGTGGCTGTCCTCCTGGCCCTCCAGGTCCACCGTTACCACCAGGACCACCTTGTCCATCTTGACCATTCATTTGAGGTGGCATACCATTTCCATTATTTTGACCCTGTCCTTGAGGCGGTTGTCCACCGGGACCTTGCATATTATTGCCGTCTTGATTATTTTGCTGCGTTTTCGATGCTTGAACGGTTGACTGCTGATTTGTTGCTTTTTGCGTCAAAGAACCGAATGTATAGCCACCAAGCAAGCCGACTACTAAAGAACCTGTCGCTACTACCGATAGCCACCACTTGGTGCTTTTTTCTACAACAATCATTTTCTCTTTATTCATTCTAAGTTTTTTCTTCTTTCTGTTTTAAGTTTCTGTGATAAAGTAAAGAAGTTTTACTTCATGAATTCACCACATCCTTTCTTTAGGTTACATACATTTTAATTATTTTTTCTTAAAGTGACCTAAATTTTTTCTTAAAGAATACTAAATGATGAGAAAATTCTTAGAAAAATAATAGAAAATTTATCCAAAATATTTTTTTAAAATACGACCGTATCGTCTCAGTAAAAGATAATCCGCTATTGCTGGGGATAGCAGGTTCAATGTTGTAAAAATCTTTGTACCTTGTCCCATCAAAATCACTCTTTTACGAGATTTTATACCTTTAAGTAAAGCTTGGATTACTTGATTTGTACTTGATATAGAGATCCCCATCTCTCTCCAAACTGGATGATAAGGCTTTTCTGATGGTGTATCTGCTGCATTGGGGCAAAAATAAGTTAGATGCATCTTTTTCTTCTCCTGTTTTAATTCTCGATTCATTGATTCGATAAAAGAAAAAAGTCCGGCGCGGCTCGCCACATCTACACTATAATAGGGAAAGGCCAGCCTACCATCTGCAAAACCTCCTGAATGCACAATGGTTGCTCCTTTTTGATTTTTTAACAAAGGTAAAAAATGTTTGCTGACAAGAATAGCCCCTATTAGGTTAATCGTCATAGTCTGATTGATCTCCTCCTCAGAGTGAGATAATAAAGATTTTCGAACATCAAATCCCGTTGCATTAATAACAATATCTATATTATCCGACCACTTTTGAACTTCAGACACTGCAACTTTAATAGAAGTTTCATTTGTTATATCTACCGAGCAAATCGGAATGTTGGAAGCAATATCCTCAGAAAAAGCAGCTAATTTATTCATATTGCGACCTAAAAGAAATAAATGAGCACCCGCTTGAAAAAAAGCTTGTGTGTAGGCTTGTCCCAAATTACCACTAGCACCAATAATAACGACCTTTTTATTTTTAAAATAATTGTCACACATAACATACCCCCTCATTAGTGAACCTTTTGGGATAAGTTTAATATTACGAGTCCCACAATAACCAAAGCAATTCCCAAGAGGCTTGCGAACGTTACTTTTTCATGAAAAAGCAAAATAGATAGTACTGTTGTTCCAACCAAACCAACACCCGACCAAATAGCATACACTAGATTTAGTTGCATGCCTTTCAAAGACAAGGATAAAAAGAAAAAACACAAGCCATACAAAACTAAAGCAAGAATCCCAAAAAGCATTTTCGAAAAACCTTGCGACAGTTTTAACAGACTTGTGGCTGCTATTTCAGATACAATAGCAAGAGTTAAATAAACATAAGACATCATTGTCCTCCTAGAATCAATAGAATTGAAAAGCTAGTAGGTAAACAATTGATTTAGCGATGAGTGGAAGCGAAGCAAGTCCAAAGTGTGCAAGCATTATCTAAAATCATAGACTTGATCTTTGAATTTTTGTAAACAGAAATCATTTTTCGCCCACATAACTCATCTAAAGAGATCTGATAAAAATCAGCTAAGCGAATCAAAAAATGACTATCTATAATTGTTTTATCATTTTCCCAATTTGAGATAGTTTGACGAGTCGTGCCCAGATATTCTGCGATTTGATTCTGACTATAGCCCTTTTGTTCTCTATGTAATTTTAATTGTTTTCCTAACATCTGCATTTCCTCTTTATATTATTCTTTTCTTCACGAATTGGCTAGACGAAATTCTTTAACATCCTATACAATTCTAGGTAAAATTTCTTTGACATTGCTATTATAACATGATTTTCAGGATGGACACTTTATACTGACTTCCAAAAAAACAGCAGATTACAAGATCCGCTGTTTTTTATCTATTACTTACTTGCTTTCAAAGCCTTTTCTACTGCTTCTTTTTCTCGCGTAATTAAATCAACACGCGCAGCAATTTCTTTGATACCCATGCTGATATTACGACTGATAGCCATATCTGACAACTGAGGTTCGAAGAAAGCCTTGTATTCAGCGAGCCTTTCTGCTGTCTTGAAGGCATTAGCTGGATAAATGACAAACTTATCAAAGCTCATATCACCTCCCAAGGCCGCCTTGATCCAGTCCCAATTCTCACGAGCCCAAGTCCAAACAGTAGCTTGAGTAAAATCGTGATTGAGTAAAGGCAGATACCAGCTCATAGCCAAATCTTGAGGCTTAACAATATCTTTATTCTTTAAAGATTCTAAAATTTGATCAAGCGTTTCCCTATCATTAGTGTAGGCCAAAGCTGAAGCCAATTGTCTCTTGAAACTTCCATCAACTGTCGATACATAATTCTTCAGATATTGATCCGTCAGTTCCTTGCTCTCATGATGTTTGATTTGGTTAATCAGGATGTGCAAACGGATAGCTGCAGGAAGTTTTTCCAGATCATCTTGATGAGCTTTAAAGATGCCGTCAGCTTCTTGAGTCGCTTTTTCATCATTGGCAGCAATCAAGTTTCCAATAACGATTTGACGGACTAATTCATCCTCATCACTTTCTCCATCTTTAGCTTCAAAACCTAAACGATCGAAGTTGAACTGGCTAAGCTTGATAACCAAATCGTTATAAGCTTCTTCGCTCTCGCTACCTTCTTCAACAAAGATTTTCAAACCACTCAGAACAGCTTTAACCCCAGAAACAACCAAGTAAGAGCTCTCTTCTGTCAATTTCTCGATTACTGGAACTAATTCAGCAAATGAAATGTGTCCTGCTTCTGCTAAGAGACGGCGTTCCTGCACCACTTGGAGCTTGCTAGTGCTGTCTAACTCAGTAATCGTATCTAGAATCTGGTCTAACAAGACACCTTGATAATCCGTGATATAGTGGGCGGTGTTTTCTGTATTAAAACGCAAAGCTCCCTGGTTCTGAGCTGCCAAAGCAGAATAGTTTGGAATTTCAAGCGTTTCAGTTTCCAGTGTATCAGGTAAATCATTCCAATTACTATTTAATGGCAGAACCCAAGTCCGCTTCTTATCTTCATGTTCACCGATAAAGAATTGCTTCTGAGTCAACCTCAAAGTGTCATTTTCTACACGGGCTGTTAAAACAGGATAGCCAGGTTGCTCCAACCAAGAGTCCATAAAGGCTGCCACATCACGACCAGAAGCATCTCCAAGTGCATTCCAAAGATCCCGTCCGATTGTATTTCCATACTGGTGTTTAGCAAAGTAGGCGTTCAAACCTTTGGCAAAGGCATCATCACCCAACCAGCGGCGAAGCATATGCATGAGACGGCTTCCCTTAGCATATACGATTGCTGGGTCAAATAAGGTGTTAATTTCGTCTGGATGATTCACCTCTACATGGACAGACTGAACCCCGTCTGTAGCATCTCGTTTCAAAGCAAGTGGAACTCCGGTTGTTTGGAAATTCTCAAAAATGTTCCAAGTTGGCTCAATGGCATTGACGCAGACATATTCCATCATATTAGCAAAGCTTTCGTTAAGCCATAGGTCATCCCACCACTTCATAGTGACAAGATTTCCGAACCATTGGTGGGCCAACTCATGAGCAACAACAAGAGCAACATCTTGTCGACTAGATACCGTAGAGTTTTCATCAACCAAGAGGTAAATCTCGCGATAAGTAACCAGACCCCAGTTTTCCATAGCACCTGATGAAAAGTCAGGCAAAGCTACATGAAGAGACTGTGGGATTGGATATTTAACGCCATAATAATCCTCATAAAACTCAATGGAACGAACAGCAATGTCTAATGCGAATTCTAAATTACTAGCTGGATGTGCCTTTGTCGCATAGACACCGACCAGGGTTCCATTTTTAGTCTTGGCAGTTACTCCTTGCATATCACCTGCAGCGAAAGCTAGTAGATAAGACGACATACGTGGAGTTCTTTCAAACTTCCAAATACCAGTTGCTTTACGATTTTCAATGTCAATTTCTGGCATATTAGATAGAGCCAACTCGCCTTCTGCCTGGTCAAACTTCAAAGCCAAGTCAAAGGTTGCCTTAGCTTCTGGCTCATCCACGCTTGGAAAAGCTTCACGAGCAAAGTGACTCTCAAATTGTGTAGAAATGATTTCTTTTTTTACACCATCCACTGAGTAGTAAGAAGGGTAAATGCCAGTCATATTATCCGTGATCTTACCAGTATAAGTCACCGTCACTTCAACTTGACCTGTGACATCTAACTCGATGTAAAGAGCTTCGTTCGCATTGTCGACAGTAAAAGGACGTGTTTTACCAGTTACTTCGACGGTTTCGATTACTAGGTCCTTTTGGTGTAGGGAAATCTTACTTGACTTAGCTTCCCCAATAATAGTCACCTTGCCTGAAAAGGTCTTATCTGCACGATTGAGATCTAGAAATAGATCGTAGTGTTCAGGAACAAAAGTGTCAATAAAGTGTGCAACTGCTTGCATGTTTTTCTCCTCATCTAAGATACAGGAAATCCTGTTCATTAAATACTTTTTGAAACCATTTTACCACATTTTAAAGCAAAGAAAAAGACAAGGATCACCTGTCTTTGTAATTCACGAGAAACTCAAAACATTAGGTTTTTCTTTTTTCTTTTTCGAGTTCTGCTATGCTTTGATTGTAGATGCGGTTTTCTTCCTGGTAGGTCTCTTGCAGACGATCCTCAAAGCGTCGAATTTGCCTTTCAAACTCATCTTTATTATCTTCTAGCTGATGCAGTTCATAAGTAGGTATAGAGTCGGGATTGTTACGACAGAAAGAAAATATCCATTCGCTCATTTCCTCTGAAACATTTTTAGCCTCTCGTCTCATATCTTGGTAATCCCATTCATACTCACTAACTTTCTTACGAAAAGCTATGTGCTCGTCATCAAGACGATCGATCTTTTTCTGGATATCCATAGAGCCTCCTATAAGATAGGGCTGGTCAAACTAGGCTTAGGAACAGCACCTAGTACCTCCTTGATTGAATCTGCTGCTCCACCTGTGAAGGCCCCGGATAAGTCAGCAGGTACTTGAGTGGATGCAAAAGTTTTCATGGCCTCAGCTTGACTATCTAACCAAGTTTGCAAAGCTTGACTTTCTTCAAGAAGAACAGCTCTTTTAGCTGAAATCAAAGCGCGAATGGCAGTACGTTCCTGAATCTTTAAATATTCTTTTTTTATACGTTCGGCTTCAGCTCGATCTTCTGTATTTGGTTCAATCATGCGTTTCCTCCTATTTTTTTGTAAAAATCTGGGCGCCTTTTTGATCAATCGCTACAATATTATCAGCGGCCTTGTTTAAATTGCCAGCAATTTCCGTCATTTTAGTCGTATATGCACTTGCTGAGGCGAGAGTAGAGGCTTCTGTTCCCCCATTCCAAGCAGTTGATAAGCTCAGTTCAGACAAGAGTTCTTCTACTTCACCAGCAGAAAGATTATGCGCTAAGGTATAAGCTGCTTTACTCAGTTCAGATATATGTTCCTCTACTTTTGATTTTGCACTTGCTAACTTATCTTTAATCTCTTGCTCGTAGACCTCAGCTTGAAGCTGAGCAGTTTGAGCACTTGTACGAACGAGTTCCTCCCTTAAACTAATTGTTTTGTCGCCAGAGCTGGTTCTTAATGAGGCATGCAATTCATCAATGTATTCTCTATTTATAGCGATTAAATCCTGCTTAGAAGGCTCAGGAGCGAAGTCTCCGTACATTTTTTTGTACAGGAGCAAGTAAAAATTAGGATTTAAACTAGATAAAAATTCTTTGTTTTTACCACTTTTAATAGCTTTTAGTTTTACTTCAATAGCTTTTCTGACTTGCTTTTCAGTCATGCCAGAAACAAATTCACCTCTTTTGATATACTTATCAAAATCAAAATTATTCCCTTTTAAATCTGGAGTTTGAACATTATGACTTTTTCCTTCAAAAACGCGAACTTGACCGTAGGGAATAGCACCTCCGTTCCCATCCCATCCTGTAATTTCCTTGCCAGAATCTGAGTAAATAATCGCATGCTTTTCTAAATATTTTAACTCAGATTTTGAGAAGTGCCCACTATCTACCGCCTTTTTAGCACCCCAATCGTAGAAATTAACAATCTCTTTAACTCTATATTTTACTGAAAGTTTTACATTTGGTACTCCACCTTGACTATGAGCAGATGAATACCAAATTTGACCACCTTCCACTCCTTTCTCCTTTAAGCGTCTCTGTGTCTCCGCAAAAAATTCATCCATCTTAACATACTGGGGGCTTAAACCAGAACCATAGGCGGCGTCAGCAGCACCACTTACAGATTCCACAGTAGTGCCTATCTCACCAAAAGAATCTTTCAATGGATTAAATTTGTTCTGTGTACCAGCCGTTAAGACAATGGTCCTTGAATAATCAGTTTTATTATTTACAATAGGAGCGACAGCAATAGCTTCTGTTGCGGAATTTTCAGAATTGATGATTTCGTATTCTTGTCCTCCTCTTTCAATAGAATCGCTATCGCCCTGTTTAAGTTTTTTCCATTCTCTAACTTTTTTGTGTAATTTCTGTATATCCTCATGAGTTAATTCCATTCTGAATAGCTCCCTCTTTTAATTTCAAGGTTATAATCTATTTTCGCGTTAGGGCTCCCATTCTCACTTTTATTAACATTTTTTAACTGACCATCGTTTATCAAAGCCTCAATGTTATCATCTGTTCCTTTAATTGGAGGTGTTAACTTCGCTTCCTCTGGTAAATGATTAGCGCTACTAACATCGATCTTTTCATCCAGAATTGAAGAACCTTTTAGAAAAATATTTTCATTACCCATTTGGTCAAAGTCAAGAGTTAAGTCTCCAGTTGTTCCATATGTCGGATAACCTTTTTTACCTATTCGCTTCCCCATCACCGCCCGATTCCCTTCCTTATCATAGATTACTGGCAGGACGTCAGCTGTGAACGGAGGGTTGTCCTTACCACCTTGGATGAAAATCGGAGAGAATTCTATTTTAGAAATTCCTGAGTAGTTTTCTTTGATATAGGTCCCAATTTGTTCTTCCAACAAACGAAAACCATGTTTGATGATTTTTTCTTCTTTTGCATCAAGTCCTGTCGAACTCTTTTGTACATTTAGCATATATAATACTCCTCCCGAAATTAAAACTATAAGAACTGCGCTGATTGTAAAAATTTTTTTCTTCATCAGTCTCCTCCTTTTGTATTTCGTGAAAACTGTGTAACAGCAACTATATACCTGTATTATAACATAAATACCATTTTATTAACTTTCCAATTTGATTTCAGTGCAGATTTATGACCTTATCTTTCTTTAGTTTCGCCATTTCATCACACTCCCTTTTCTTATTTCCGAATTATAGGAAATTTCAACTTTAGGGCTTCCTTCTTCACTTTGATTCACACCTACTAATTGGCCATCTTTTACAAGAGCTTTAAGATTTGAGTCTAGTTTTGGAAGTATAGATAGCTTTGCTAAATCAGGTAAATGATCGTACTTTGAAACATCAATTGTTTCAGTTTCAGCAATTCTAAGATCAATAGCTTCTTCACCTGTTGCTCCATCAAATCCTAGAATCACATCCCAGGAATCACCATATGTTGCATATGTATGATTTCCTATTTTTCCACCAACATAAGCCTTATTTTGATTTTTATCATATATAGCAAAAATAATCTTTGAACTAAACATAGATTGTCCATCTCCACCTTGAATAAAGATTGGAGAAAACTCTATTTTGGAGACACCAGAATAATGCTCTTTAATATATGTAGCAAGTTGTTCTTCTAATAGTCTGAATCCGCGTCTGTAAAGCTTTACATATTTATCACTTAAAACACCACTAACATTATATGGCGAATCTTGATGTTCAATCCATTTTGACATATAATATACTCCTCCTGAAATTAAAACTATTAGAGCTACGCAGATTGAAAAATTTTTTTCTTCATCAGTCTCCTCCATTATATTAATAAACAAGAAAAACAATAAATTGCTTACATATATCGTGTCATAATTATGTGAATAAAAGTTTTACAGCATTTTTTAAATCATCAAGTTTGAATACTTTTCCTTCAGGTAATTCTACATAATTTTTTATAAGTCTTTGTAAGTCTTGAGTTCCTTTATCACTCAAGGTCATCTAACAGACTTCCTTTCTTTAATTCTGTATTGTAAATAATTGTTGCGTTTGGACTTCCTACTTCTGATTTTTTAACATTTTTTATTTTTTCTTCTTCAATCAAAGTTTGAAAATTTTCATCAATTGAATCTATAAATGTCCGAAGGGCTTGACGGGGGATCGGTTTTCCAAAAGAAACACTTACAAATTCTCCTGAGTCTGTTTTTAATTCAATAGATTCTTCCGAAGAATAGTCAAAACCTAAACGCAATGACCCTATAGTACCATAAGCGGGATGTTGAAAATTTTTATATGATCCTCCAAATTTTGCTTTATTTCCGTGAGAATCATAAACAATCGGAACAATTTCCGCATTCAACATGGAAGATCCATCATCCCCTGTAACATATATTGGAGAAAATTCAATCTTCTCAATACCTTTATAGTGTTCTTTGATATAGGTTGCGATTTGTTCTTCAAGAAGTTGAAATCCATGCTGATAGAGTTTGGCTGTTTTAGAGCTAAAATTGGGTTTTGTCATCTTGTTGTATACAAAGATACATCCTGATACCAAGACTAAAATAAGAGTAAGTAACTTAAAAATTTTTTTCTTCATTCTGCGTCACCTTTCTGTAACTCTACATTATATACAATTTCAGCTTCTGGACTGCCTTTTTCATCCTTTACAACCTCTTTTAATTGACCATCTTGAACCAATAAAGAAATATTTTCATCTGTACTTCTAGCCTTCGTGAGCTTTGCTTCGTCTGGCAAATGTTTTGCATTTGAAACATCAATGTCATTACCTTCTGAGTCCATTAATTCTATAACATTATTTCCTGAACCATCAAAATCAAGAAATATATGAGTAACCAAACCATAACTACTAGGTGTGTAGTTCTTTATTGTTGTTCCTAATGTTGCTTTATTCCCATATTTATCATAAATCGTCGGACGTACATAGGCATTTGAGAAAGTTGACCCTTCCTCAGTAATGTAGATTGGGGAAAACTCAATCTTTTCAACCCCTGAGTAATGCTCTTTTATATAAGTTCCTAGTTGCTCTTCCAGAAGTCGAAAGCCATGCTGATAAAGCTTGGTTGTTTTGGGGCTAAGGTTAGGTTTTGTTATCTTATTGTATACAAAGATTCCTCCTGATGCCAAGACTAAAATAAGAGTAAGTGTCGTAAAAATTTTTTTCTTCATCTATTTTCTCCTCAAAAACTACAATAATATATTACTGATTTTATTACTTCTAGTGTATCATAGTAGATCTCAAGTTCAAATAAAAAACAGAAATCTTAACGGATCCCACGAATATGAAAAAAGACACGACATGAATCGCATCTTTTTAATGATTACATTTCAACAATTTTACCTGTTTCGAAGTAGACAACCCATTCGCAAATGTTCTTTGCGTAATCGCCAATACGTTCCAAATAATTGATTACTTGGAAATAATCACGGCCAGTTACAATAGATTCTGGATTCTTGCGAATTTCTTCTGTAGCTAACTCCTGAATACTTTCAAAATAATGATTAATTTTTTCGTCCATTGCCGCTACTTCATATGCTTGATCTACACTTCCATTAAGGTAAAGATCCAAGGCTGATTCAACAAAGTTTTTCACATCACGTCCCATTTTCTTGATTTCTTCCTCGACAGACTGAATGCGAATTTCACCTTTCATGCGAATGGTTGCCTTAGCAATAGATACAGCATGATCACCCATTCTTTCCAAGTCTGAGCTTGCTTTTAGTACGGTGATAACTGTCCGTAAGTCCTGTGAAACTGGTTGCTGCAAAGCGATGATCTCTAAAGATTTCTTTTCCAATTTCACTTCGTACTCATTGACTTCAGCGTCTTCTTCAATGACCTCTTTCGCCATATCACGATCATGTGTTACAAAGGCACGAACCGTCCGATTGATTTGCGAAAGCACCTCATTTCCCATCGCATAAAATTGATTATGCAATTTTTCTAAATCTTCTTCAAATTGTACTCGAAGCATACTTGTCTTTATCCTTTCTTCTTATCCGAACTTACCAGTAATATAATCTTCCGTCTCTTTGTGAGCAGGTTCTAGGAACATTTGCTTGGTCGAATTAAACTCTATCAAATCGCCACCTAGGAAAAAGGCTGTTTTGTCCGAAATCCGTGAAGCCTGTTGCATAGAGCGGGTGACCAAGAGCATGGTATACTGATCTTTCAAACCGTAGAGGGTTTCTTCAATTTTCCCTGCTGAAATAGGGTCTAAGGCCGAAGTTGGCTCATCCAGAAGAATAATTTTAGGGCTTGTAGCAAGTACACGTGCTACACAGACACGTTGCTGCTGCCCACCAGAGAGACCGATAGCCGAATCATGGAGACGGTCCTTCACTTCATCCCAGATAGAAGCGCCTTTTAAAGAATTCTCAACAGCTTCATCCAAGATATGCTTATCTTTAACCCCATTAATTCTCAATCCATAGACCACATTCTCATAGATAGACATCGGGAAAGGATTGGGTTGCTGAAAGACCATACCGATTTCTTTTCGCAGCTCTACAGTATCAGTCCTAGGCCCATAAATGTTGTGTTCATTATAAAGAACCGTTCCTGTAGTCGTCACCTCTGGATTAAGATCACCCATACGATTAATAGCTTTTAAGAGGGTTGATTTCCCAGAACCAGATGGTCCAATCAAAGCTGTAATTTCATTGGGCAAAAAATCTAGAGTGACACTATTCAGAGCCTTCTTTTTATTGTAATAAACCGACAAGTCCTTGACTTGTAAAATAGGTTCTGTCATTTTTTCTATCCTTAATTTTTTTGATGAGTTAGTAAAGAAAAGCAAGTTTTTTAGTATATGTATTAACTCCCTTATCTCAATCTCACTTAAAATAAACAAACTTAACCAAAGTGTCCTGATACATAATCATTCGTAGACTGGAGTTTAGCATTCTGGAAGATATTAGTCGTCTTATCATATTCAATCAAATCTCCCAAATAGAAAAATCCAGTATAGTCGCTTGCGCGTGCTGCCTGTTGCATATTGTGGGTCACAATGATGATGGTATAGTTATTTTTGAGTTCAAACATAGTTTCTTCCAGCTGCATGGTCGCGATAGGATCCAAGGCTGAAGCAGGCTCATCCATCAGTAAGATATCAGGCTTGACAGAGATAGCTCGAGCAATACACAAGCGCTGTTGTTGACCACCTGAGAGTGTCAGAGCCGACTTGTGTAAATCGTCCTTGACCTGATCCCAAAGGGCCGCCTGCTTGAGTGAAGTTTCTACAATCTCGTCCAAGACTTTCTTGTCCTTAACCCCTGCCCGCTCGTGAGCAAAGGTGATGTTTCGATAAATGGACTTAGCAAAAGGATTGGGTCTTTGAAAGACCATGCCAATGTGTTTCCGCATTTCATAAACATTAATTTCAGGACGGTTGACATCAATCCCCTCATAGAGAATTTCTCCTGTTACGCTTGCGATATCGATGGTATCATTCATTCGATTAAGGCTTCGTAGATAGGTTGATTTCCCGGAACCTGATGGACCGATTAAAGCGGTAATCTTATTTTTTTCAAACTGCATATCAATGCCCTTGATGGATTCTTTTTTACCATAGTAAACGTGTAAATCCTTGGTCTCTAAGGCCACTTTTTCTTGAGGAAAAGTAATGATATGTTTTTCATTCCAATTATATTCTGTCATTTCTTCTCCTTTATGCAGAGGTTAGTTTCTTATGTAAATAGCTACCGAGCTTGCGAGCACCAAAGTTGAAAATCAATATGAAAATCAAAAGAACGGCTGCTGACCCAGCAGATACAGCTGTTGCATCCGGAATGGTCCCCTCACTATTGACTTTCCAAATATGAACCGCAAGAGTCTCTGCCTGACGGAAAATAGAGATTGGACTAGTGATACTAAAGATGTTCCAGTTGGACCAATCCAAAGCTGGAGCGGATTGACCAGCGGTATAGATCAAGGCTGCAGCTTCACCAAAGATACGTCCTGAAGCCAGGACAATCCCTGTCACAATCCCTGGGAGAGCTTCTGGAATAACTACGTGAATCACTGTCTCCCAACGAGAAATCCCTAAAGCTAGTCCTGCTTCCCTCTGTGTATGGTGAACATGGCGCAAGCTATCTTCAACATTACGCGTCATCTGTGGTAAGTTGAACACGGTCAAAGCCAGAGCACCAGAAATGATTGAAAATCCATATTCAAACTGTACAACGAAGATTAAATAACCAAAAAGTCCGACAACGACTGATGGCAAAGAAGACAGAATCTCAATACAGGTTCTGATAAAATTGGTCACAGGACCTTTTTTAGCGTACTCAGAAAGATAGACACCAGCCCCCATAGAAAGAGGAACAGAGATAATCAGAGTAATCACCAAAAGAAAGAAGGAATTGTATAACTGAATCCCAATACCACCACCAGCTTGATAAGAAGATGATTTGCCGGTCAAGAATGACCATGAGATATGTGGCAATCCTCTTACCAAGATATAAAGAATCAAGGAGGCAAGAATGGTCACAATAATACCTGCTATGGTATAGAGAATGCTCGTTGCTAATTTATCTAATTTCTTAGCGTGCATAGTTTTTCTTACCCCTTTCTTTCGTAATCAATTTAATCACACTGTTGAAGGCCAAGCTCATAATCAAAAGAACTAAAGCCAATGACCAAAGAACATTATTATCAACTGTACCCATAACAGTATTTCCGATTCCCATGGTCAAGACAGATGTCAGAGTTGCTGCTGGTGTTGTTAAAGAAGTTGGGACTACTGCAGAGTTACCAACAACCATTTGAATGGCAAGTGCTTCACCAAATGCGCGCGCCATTCCAAAGACTACAGCTGTAAAAATTCCAGGCCGAGCTGCTTTCAAGGTTACTCGCCAAATTGTCTGCCAGCGGGTAGCACCCATGGCCAAACTGGCTTCACGATAGTGACGAGGTACAGCACGCAAGCTATCTGTTGTCATAAAAGTAACGGTTGGCAGAATCATGACAAATAAAACGAAGATACCTGACAAGATACCAAAACCAGTTCCACCAAAAATAGAACGAACAAAGGGTACAACTACTTGCAAACCAATAAATCCATACACAACAGATGGAATACCAACTAACAGTTCAATCGCCGGTTGCAGGATACGAGCTCCTTTTGGAGATACCTCAGTCATAAACACTGCCGCTCCAATTGCAAAAGGTGTTGCAATCACAGCAGATAGGATGGTTACGATGAAAGATCCTAAAATCATTGGCAAAGCACCAAATTCTTTACCAGAAGGATTCCAGGTTGAGCCAAAGAGGAACTCAAAGACATTGACTCCGTTGACAAAGAAAGTAGAAAGTCCTTTTTGAGCAACGAAGATCAAGATCATAGCAACGATAATGACAATCAAAGACAGACAAGCAAAAGTCAGATACTTACCAAACTTCTCCAAACGAGAATTCTTAGAAGATGATAGCAATTTCTTAGCTAGTTCTTCACGTTTCATTTCTTATCTCCTTCTATCTTTGTGACATTTCCGTCAGCATCCTTGCTAACTTTCATATCATTGATGGAAATATAGCCCATTCCCTTAACAACCCCTTCTTGAACTTCATCTGAAAGCATATAATCCAGGAATTCTTTTGCTAAACCTTTCGGTTTACCAAGTGTATACATATGCTCGTAGGACCAAAGTGGCCAAGCGTTAGTGGCTACATTTTTTGTAGTCGGTTTATTTCCATTCAAACTAATAGTTTTTACTGAATTATCCAAATAAGCAAAAGCTAGATAAGAAATTGCCCCTGGTGTTTGGGAAACGATAGACTTAACCATCCCATTTGAATCTTGTTCCTGACTTTGAACTGCAGAAGTACCATTCATAACCACACTATCAAAGGTTGCACGTGAGCCAGAGCTGGCTGCTCGGTTGATAATAGAAATTTCTAAGTCCTTGCCACCTACCTGCTTCCAGTTAGTGTATTCGCCAGAAAAGATTTTTTTCAGTTGTTCTGTCGTAAGGTTATCAACACTGACTTCTTTGTTGACAATCACAGCTAGTCCAGCGACAGCAACCTTATGATCAACAAGAGCTGAAGCATCAATCCCCTCTTTTTCTTCAGCAAAAACATCAGAATTTCCAATTTCAACAGCTCCAGATTGAACCTGGGACAAGCCAGTACCTGAACCACCGCCCTGTACATTGACTGTTTTTCCAAGATTGTTGGAGCTAAATTCATCAGCTGCAGCCTCAACCAAGGGCTGTAATGCAGTTGAACCTACGGCTGTCATGGATTCTCCACGATCAATCCAAGAAGCACAGGCTGATAAAGTAAAACTACTAAAAATGGTTATCAGCCCTAAAGCTATTTTCTTACTCGTTCTCAAATTATATCTCCTTTTAGTTTGGACAGAAAAGCCTGCAATTCTGCATTTGCTCCTCATTTCCAACTATATCATATATATAGATTTTTGAAAAGATTTTTACCTAAAGCGAAGCCCTTTAGGAAAATAGTTTTTTAAAGTTTGATTAGCTAATTTTGCAAAACCTAATCCATTTCCATGGATAAGCAATTGATACCAACCATTAGGAAGAGGTTCCTTAATTTGAAGAGTTTCTCCACCTACATAGACTTCAAAGTCTTGCTGACTTAATTCTAGTTTATTCTTAACTTCACTAGGTTGCAAGGCTAAGCCTAAAGCAAAGCTTGGCTCAAAGCGCTTCTTCTTAAAGGTACCTAAATGAAGGCCGTTACGAGCTATCTTTACTTTGGATAAATCAGGAAGACCAAGTGGTAATAGATAAAGTTGATCGCCAAAAGTTTGTAAATCACCTTTTAGGACCACTTTCAAATGCTCTTTTTGGAAAATCTGCCAAAGACTTCTTTGGTCAGCAGTTAAATTTGATCGAACAGGTTTCAACTTTGGTAATTTGTGTTCGCCAACCAATCGAAACTTAGCGACAAACTGTCCTTCTCCTTTGAAATGATGGGGATACATCCGAGCTGTTTCTGGATAGTCTATTCCAGGAGTCATCCCATTAAGCTTTGGAATGTCAACCAGTTCCAAAGGGAATTCATCTAGTAGCCAAGCTACGATTTCTTCATTTTCTTCTGGAGCCCAAGTACAAGTTGAATAAACAAGCTCTCCGCCATTCGCCAACATCTTAACTGCATCTTCTAAGATTTCTCTTTGTAGAGCAGCGCATTGAGCCGGATAGTCAAGTGACCAATAGTCCATGGCATCGGGTTGCTTGCGAAACATTCCCTCACCAGAACATGGGGCGTCTAAAACAATTAAGTCAAAATAGGAAGAAAATACTTTTGCCAAGCGCTCTGCAGATTCGTTGGTGACTAGGACATTTCTCGCACCAAATCGTTCGATATTTTCTACTAAAATCTTAGAGCGTTTATTGTTGATTTCATTTGAAACCAATAGGCCTGTATTATTTAGATAAGATAGCAAATGAGTGGATTTCCCACCAGGTGCTGCAGCTAGATCTAAAACCCTCATGCCCTCATGAGGATGAGCAACTTGAGCTACCATTTGAGCCGCAGGCTCTTGTGAATAAATCAGGCCTGTTACGTGTTCAGGTGATTTTCCTGATACCTTACCATAATACCCCCACTTGGTTCCAGGAATAGGATTAGAAAATGTAACTTGCCCTTCTTTCAAAGGATTGGTCCGAAAAGCTGAAATAGGCTCTTGATCAAAAGTTGAGAAAAAAGAAGCGGCTTCTTTTCCTAAAAGTCGCTGGTATTTTTCTTCAAAACCTGTCGGAAACCGCATTTAATTCTCTCCTCTGCGATAGATATATTCTTGTAGTTCAGATATTTTCTCTTTAGGAAGCATCATAATTCCTTGTCTCGTCTTATAATCGGGTTTTCCTCCATCAAGAGTCATTACTTGATACCCAAGCTTTTCCCCTAAAATTAACGCTGCAGCATAGTCCCAAGGGTAAAGGTAGGTGATATAGGTTAGCAAACGCCCCTGTAGAATACGGCTGAAGCTAATAGCCGCACTTCCATAGGCACGCGCTCCAAGACAGTCCTTTGTAAGATCTGCAACTCCCCAGTCATTTCTTTCTAGCATTCCAGCATTAGAAGCAATCAAGAAACGTTTTAAAGGACGATTGCGAAAAGGTTTCAGGACTTTGTCATTACATTTGACATCAAACTGTCCACCACCGTGATACATTTCATCTCTCATAACGTCATAGATAATTCCAAATTGTCCAATACCGTTCTCATAGTATGCAACCATCACTGCAAAATCATATCCTTGCGCCACGAAATTCGCCGTGCCATCAATCGGATCGATTACCCAGACTGAGCCAACTTCTATATCTTCCTTGAGTTGACCTTCTTCAGCGAAAATAGCATCATTAGGATAATGCTTCAAGATTTCAGATACCAATAAAGCCTGAACATTTTTATCCATCTGAGTTACTAAGTCAGTTGCACAAGTTTTTTCTTCGACTTCCAAGCCTTCTTCCATATGTTCCAATATATAGGCACCAGCTTTGTATACCAAATCTTTAGCAAAAGCAAATTTATTTTCCAAGAGAAATCATTCCTTTCTCTGTATTTTTAGCTGCTTGAACTGCACGATAAAGAGAATAGCCACTAACTGCTTCAAACTCACGACCGATTCTTTTCTCTTCAGCCTTGCTGGGAACAACTTCCTTAAAGACAGCATAAGAGCCCAGTAACTGCTGAGCAGAGACTTTTGACTCATAGGCCTTTTCAACATCATTCAAAAAAGAAAGCACTGAAGCAAGCTCTTCAGTGCTCCACGATAAATCTAGTGGGTAACTATAGTTCTTATTCATATCTTATTCAATTTCAGCTCGTAAAGTAGCTTCTCTAAGTTCCTGTTGACGATAACTGCGAGGTAAAAACGCTCGAATTTCATCTTCGTTAAAACCAATCTGCATCCGTTTGGCATCCAAAATAATTGGACGACGCAACAAAGAAGGGTTTTCCTCAATTAATTTTATTAATTCTGATATAGATAAACTCTCAACATCCAAGTTTAACTTTTGAAAAATTTTTGATCGAGTTGAGATAATATCGTCCGTTCCATTTTCTGTCAGTGATAGGATGTGTTGTAACTCCTGAGCTGATAGAGGACTGGTCATGATATTATGTTCCACGAAAGGAACTTCATGGTTTAACAGCCAAGCACGCGCCTTACGGCAAGACGTACAACTCGGTGATAAAAATAATGTAATCATGCGCTTCTCTTCTTATTTCTTAATAACTTCCTCTATTATACTAAAAATATAAGCGCTTGACTAGACCTTTTTATATCCAGATACTTCTTTTATGCTTTCCAAGCACGTGCAATGACTTCATCTGATTTTAACTGATTGAGTAAACTTTCAATTCCATCAAACTTCACCATATCCCGAATTTTATCAAGCCAGTATATTTTAATCGTATCACCATAAATATCTTTTGAAAAATCAAAAATGTTTGCTTCAAAACGAAGTTCATCGCCTTCAAAAGTAACATTCTTGCCGACACTAGCCATACCTTTGTAACGTTCACCATTATGTTCAACTTCGACGACATAAACACCGTCTCCCGGCAAAAAGACTCGATCAAGTGGTGCTAAATTAGCTGTTGGATAACCAATGGTTCGACCACGAGCATTTCCATGAACGACGATCCCTCTAGTTGATAATGGATAGCCTAGTAATTTTGTAGCGTCAGCAACACGACCTTCTTTAATGGCTTGACGTATCCTAGTAGAAGAGATTTTCTCATCATCTTCATTTACCGATGAAACGATAACAATCTGGCCATCAAAATACTGACTAAGTTCCTCGGCTTCTTTTTTATCTGATCCAAAATGATAGTCAAAGCCAGCTACAACTGCTTTAGCTTTCAGTCTTTTAACATACTTTTCAAAAAAATCTTCTGCTTTATTTCCTGCAAAACAGCTAGTAAAGTCAATCAAATAGAGATAGTCAACTCCTTGTGCTTCAAGTAGTTGCTCTCTTTCTTCAGGACTGTTGAGATGAAGTAATAAATCAGGCTGGTAACGCACAAAGGCTAGCTTAGGCGATTCAGGAAAAGTAAGCACAGAAACCTTCAGTTTTTTTTCTGCTGCAATCTGACGTGCCTCGGCAAAAAGGGCTTGGTGCCCCCTGTGTAAACCATCAAAATAACCTAAAACTAAGACAGTATCCTGAGTTTGTTGGATATCTTTTTCATTTGAAATATGGATTGTTTTCATTCTTATATTTTATCATAAATAATCAGAGAAAGACCTTACGGGGCTTGAAATGGTCTTTTCTTTTTTCTAAAATAGCTACCAGCTTTTCTCCATAAAAACCAGCTAGCTCAGCTTCATCTGACAGCAAGCTGATAAATCGACCGTTTCTCACATCTTCAACCTGCTCGTCTGATAGCTCGACTTTCAGTAAATCCCCGATCCCCAGTTCTAGCGGCTGGAGAAAAGAATAATCTTCTTCTGCTACTCGCTCTGCTATTTGTTCTAAGGTCAAAGCATCCTCAAGTCGCATACCTGCAGCACTAGTCCGTGTCAAATGTGACATATGAGCCGCATAACCCAGCTTCTCTCCCAAGTCAACTGACAAGGTACGGATATAAGTTCCCTTACTGCATTTTACACGAAAGGTAAAACGAGCAAGTTCGTCCTCATAAGAAATCGGACTTGTCCGCTCAAATTGATAAATAGTTACCTGGCGTTCTGGACGTTTCACTTCCTGACCAGCACGCGCATACTCATAGAGCTTGCGACCATTGACCTTTACAGCCGAGTACATAGGCGGAATCTGTGTGATAGGCCCAGTCAGACTAGCAATCGCTTCATCGACAAGCTTTTCATCCAAGGGCGACAAAACAGAAGTCTCTGCGACCACTTCCCCACTAGCATCCTCGGTCGTTGTTGAATAGCCAAGGGTTATCTCACCCTCATAGACTTTGCCCTCATCCTGCATAAACTCGACCAAACGCGTCGCCTTACCAACCGCAATAGGCAAACCACCCACCACCGGATCCAAGGTCCCGCCATGACCAATCTTTTTAGTTTCCAAAATCTTACGAAGTTTAAAAACCGCATCATGCGATGTCATGCCCGCTTCTTTTTTAAAGTTGATAATTCCGTTCATTGATTAACTTTCTAAAAATACTAAAACTCTTTTTTGGAAATCCTTATGCTGTTCATAGAGCGCGTGACCACAGTCTGGCAAAATAGTTAGTTGACCATCTTTGATATGATGGTGCAATTCTATTGAAGCTTCTACACCAAGAACGTCATCTTCTTCTGCTCCAATGATTAGCGTAGGACAGTTAATATTTCCTAAAACCGCTAGACTATCATGCCTTAAGCAAGATATAGCCTGAATAGCAATACGTTGTTTATCTTTAATGCGACCAAAGATTCCCATTATTCGATAAAGGAATTTAAACTTTCCAAAGGATTTAGTTGTGTAAGAGTGACTAGCAATATCAAACATTAGTTCTTTATAAGTCCCTGTTTGACTCAGGTTCAGCCAGCGTCTAATACGCCCCATGCCAAGATCACTAAGTTTTGCAGTTGTAACAGCCAAAATCAATCTGTCAACTTTTTCTGGAAAATCTACAGCTAGCCATTGAGCAATCATACCTCCTTGGGAAATCCCCATAACAGCAGAACTTTTTAGTCCTAAGGCATCCATTGCATCCGCTACATCAGCTGCCATATTTCGTGTTGTATAATTTTCTGGCAACTTATTGATGCGACTAAAAACATAAACTTTATAAACCTTGGCAAATTCTCGGTAAGTTAAAGCTAACATCTGAGCCATGCCTTTAACCGTCTGTAATCCATCCCCCAACCCTGGTATGATAACGAGAGACTTCTTTCCCGTACCAAAAGTCAGATAATCCATATTTTTCTGATCCAGTTGAAGGACCTTATTTTTCGAAGAGTAAAACATTATTTTCTCACTCCCCCTTCAGCGCTTCAAACTTCGCTTTCATGGTTGGATTTTTTCG
>ERZ773263.582-NODE-582-length-25071-cov-8.238048_pt1 | contig 25071 bp, 23 predicted proteins | sample MGYA00511076_ERZ773263 | MGnify/ENA primary metagenome ERZ773263 (study PRJEB29015, sample SAMEA2738155) | human oral metagenome | biome: human oral; feature: human-associated habitat; material: saliva | place: China | collected 2195 ... | reverse complement strand
TATCTTCCCATTCAGCCGTTTGGTACACTGCTTGAGTGTTCCACTCAACTACTTAGCACGTCCGTTCATCGTATATCGCAAACGTGATCGTGTATAATTGAATAGTTGAAACTTTATATCGGTTGCATACGGTATACTAGTTTCTCTAATAGCCCTCATGGTTGTGAAAGCTGTCGCTTTTACGGCTGTGAGGGCTTTTAGTGTTTATTCGTTCTTGGATAATATTTAAAGTCTATATTGTAATCTGGGCATATTCCTGCTATATGAGAAATATTCATGTTTTTATGTGAGATTGGTATACATTTTCACTTTACTATGAGAATGAAAATTGATATTATCTTATGTGAAATTATTTAACATCATATATATTGAACTGTGAGGAGTCTCGATAATGGCAGAAGTAGTGAAGAAACAATTTAAGAGTAAGTACCATATTCTTATTTGGATTGCTGTGTTAGCACTCATCTTAATGGGAATGGTAGAATATGGTTATGTGACTGGCGGCAGACCATTTGGTAACTGGAAGGTTCATTTAGGTTTAATCCCTTATGCAGCATGGCTTGTATTGACATATATTGCAACAAAACCAAAATGGTTTATCAAACGATATAATCCTAAAGAAATGTTTGAAGTGCATCGTATAGTAGGTATTGTCAGCGTTGTTTTAATCTGTGCTCACTGGTATGTATACTTCTTAAAGGCCGTAAAATCTTTCTTAGGTTTTTGGGGCGGTTATATCTCCCTTGGAGCCATGTTTATTGCTCTTATCTTTGGTGTACTATACTTAACACCTTGGATTGGAAATATGGCAAAATCCGTATCTCGTAAGAAAGCGATTTGGATTCATCGTTTAAATCTTATTGCTCTTATTGCAGCAAATATTCATGTTCATGGTTTTGGTCGTTTGTCCAAAATGGTACCATTCTTACCTGTATTTGATGTATTAACATATGCATTGGTAATCTACTACATCTACTGGATGATTAAACAAAAACAATACTAAGTATATAGTTTATGAAACTTTAATAGATGATAACTCTCATTTCTGTATAGGGATGAGAGTTTTTTATTGCGTAAAATCTATCGATTTCATTAATAAATGAATTTATATATTGGTATAGTAGATATATTTATATTGAAAATGAAAGTTGTTATTATTTTGTTGATATCTTATTATGTATAGAATATGAAAAGAGGTTATTATGGGTTCTTTTAAACTTCGTGTGTCTCTAACATGTATGGCTGTGTTAGGTGTTACTACAGCATTTGCGGCTAATCCATTTTCGGATGTGACACCAGATAGCTGGGCCTACCAAGCAGTAGACCAATTAGCTACAGCTGGTATTATTAATGGTTATCCAGATGGGACTTTCAAAGGCCAAAAAGATATTACGCGTTTTGAAATAGCCCAAATGATTGCGAAGGGGATGGCAAATTAGTGGTGATTATGCACTAGAGAAAAATATAGGCATTAATATGCTATATGGATTCCATGTTAGAACTCATGAAGGTAATAAAGTAAATAATTACTATCGTGCTAATTTGAATTTCAAATTTTAATGTAATATAAATTATTAAAGGACCATCTTGTTCTTATATAGTAGGAATAGATGGTCTTTTTTTCTTGTTTACGATACAATATATAGGTAAGTTAGCCTACATTATGTAGGTAAATATATTCTGAATAATGTATTTTAATTAATTGCTTGAAGGCTGTATGGATATTTCATGGAAGCGTATCATCTATTTGATTTGCGCTATACAAGTCGGTGCGGGTATTACTATTATCGGCGTATTATCATTTATACCTTTATATTTGGTAGATCTAGGGCTGACCAATCAAGGAGAGGCTGCTATGTGGGCCGGTCTTGTATCTGGTGTAACACCTTGTATGGTAGCCTTGAGTGCTCCCTTTTGGTCCAGGAAAGCCAATGAACTAGGGCCGCGGCGGGTGATGATGTTCATCCTTGCCACTCTGATGCTAGCTGTAGGGGCTGCCGGTTTTGCACAAACGCCGAGTCAGCTGTTAGTGTTGCGTACCTTACAAGGTCTAGTGGGAGGTTTTGTACCCATTGGACTTGGTATTATTGTATTGATCACACCAGAGGAACACGTACCATGGGCGATGGGATTGTACCAAGCCTCGATGGTAATGGGCCTCGTTTTTGGCCCTCTTATGGGCGGTCTTGCTGCCGATTTATTAGGCTATCGGGCTCCGTTCTTTATGTTTTCTATCTTATCAGGCTTGTGCTTGTTAGGTGTGTACCTACTCATGCCTAATCTACAGCATACGCATAAGGTAGATAGTAATGAGTCCCAATGGTCATTAATTAAATCATTTCTTGCTATCCCACGTGTACGATTGCTCGTAGTTATGCAATTTTTATGTAATTTTGGTATTACCGGTATAGGCCCTATATTGCCACTCTACATTAAACACTATATGCAAGTAAATGATGATTTTGTGGCTACCATTGTAGGTGTTATTATTTTTGGGGCCGGTCTGTTTAGTGCACTAGCATCGATTTCAATCGGTCGCATTACTAAATGGATGTCTATGCCGAATATATTATTGACGGCCACCTGTGGTGTAGGCGGATTTTTTATCCTCCAATATCTTATGCCAAATGTGTGGGGCTTAGGTATATTTAGAACCATTGCAGGATTCTTTATGGGCTTTATTACGCCTATAGCGAATACCTTGATTTCAAAGGCTGTTCCCAAAGAGCGGCGAAGTATTGTCTTTGGCGCCGTATCTAGTGTAGCCATGATGGGCAATGTGTTAGGCCCTATGATTAGTGGTATGATCGCTAATTGGTTTGGTTATGGCATGGTATTTTGGAGTACTGCTAGTATCTTTTTTATAGCCGCTATATTTGTGTGGCGTAGCCTGTTGCGTGAGAGTATCTAGATGTCTGGATAGTGACAGGTTTATTGTTTGAGATTATGTGTATTGAGAGAGTTCATCATGTTATTAAAACAATTGGAGTATTTTATTTCTGTTGTAGAGCATAACAGCTTTACACAGGCAGCCTATGAGCACTATGTGTCTCAGTCGGCTATTTCACAACAAATTAAATCCTTGGAGGCTAGCCTTGGCGTTCCATTGATGATACGTGAAAAGCGTAGCTTTCATCTAACACCGGCTGGTGAATATTTATATCGAAATGGTAAACAGCTGATGACGCGCGTTAAAAATTTACAAGATGAGACGGTGCGTGTCGGTAAAAATGAGCGTAAGTATTTGCGTATTGGTTATTTAAATCGCTATAGTGGCATTGCATTGCAGCAGGCATTAATGCGCACTACAAAACGGTATCGTGACCTAGATGTGCGTATGTATAGTGGCAGCCATTCTGAATTGAATCAAATGCTCGATGATAATTTGGTGGATATCATTTTTAATGATTATTGGCAAATTAAGTCGGATAATGATTATGTAGCATATCCTATTAGTAAGGCCACCGTTATAGCAGAGGTGCCCAAGGGGTATACCCCGGAGGGGTCTGTAGAGCTGAAAGAATTATTAGATTTGCCGTTAATTCTTGTATGTCATGATGACCAACGGTTAGATGAAGAGGAAAACTATCGAAAATCGATGGGATTTATGGGATCGTTCCTACAAGTTAAAAATCTTGAAGAAGCCCGTTTTCTCGTTGGTGCTGGACAAGGTATATTATTGGTAGACCGATTCAAGTATCTAGTGGATACCATTCCAGGTATTGAGCGAAAATGTATATTAAATAATGGTAAACCTATAGAAAAGGATTACTATTTCTATGTGAGCCCACAAAATCCTAATACTTATGCAGAGGCATTTAAAGATATTTTCCTACAGGTCCTCGATGAGTTTTAAATAACAACATATATGAATAAAATAGGTATCGCCTAAAACCACACAGATTTATGGTGTAGTGATTTCAGGTGATACCTGTTTTGTGTTTATATGGACAGCATCATTAGAATGCCATCATAGACGAGTTTTATGCCATATATGATTAATACGGTACCGCACACGCGATTGATCCATACGAGATGGGATATTTTAATTTTCTTAGCTAGTACATACATGGTTCCAGCAAGGAATCCAAACCAAATCGGTGTCATCGCGAGGAATCCAAAGAAGAAGTGATATATGCTTTCAGCAGGAATATTAGCGCGAAAGGCGCCGAGCATCATGGATGCATCGATGATTGCTTGCGGATTGCCCCATGTAACGAGAAGTGCCATTAACAGGATATTTTTGATAGGGATGTTCGTATCAACCTTTTTGAGTGAAGGTGTAGTTTTAAATGTTTTGTATCCTAAGTAGGCTACGAGCAAGCCGCCTGCAATGAGAATGATCAGGTTGAAGACTGGCCACGCCTCGAGGAGCGCCCCAATGCCGTAAAAGGCCGCCGTACTCAAGGTCATATCGAATAGGCCGATAATAGTGATGGTTAACAGAATACGTGGCAATGGTTGGACGAGGGCCGTATTAATGATAAATAGATTTTGCATCCCAATCGGTGCAAACGTGGCGAGACCTACTAATAAACCTTGCAGGAAATACATAGATAATCCTCCTTTCTTGATAGATGATACGTTTAGGTACATTTAATACATATAATAAAAGAATAGATCCCTGTGTAGTGTTATAAAGTACTACATAGAAATCTATTCTGTATTAAACGAAGCTTTATTCTATTTTACCATAAACCGATAACATGTTGCATCCCTAGGCTGACGAGGGTGATGCAAATCCAGCATGCAGCGCCTAATGCAAGGGCACTACCACCAGATTTGATAAGCTTAACAAGATTTGTATTAAGCCCAATAGCAACCATGGCCATGGTGATAAAGTATTTAGAAATAGTTTTGAATATGTCTAAGAAGTGAATGTCTACATTTGCATAGGACAATACAGTTGTAATAAGAGAACAAATGACAAAGTAAAGAACGAACTTAGGGAAGATAGCTGCAATATTAACAGATTCAGCGTTATCGCTTGCCTTAGCCGCTTGTTTGGCTTTGTACACTTGATAACTAGCAAGACCTAAACAGATAGGGATGATTGCCAATGTACGTGTCAATTTAACGATGGTTGCATATTCAAGAACTTGCGTGCCTGTGCCCTTCATGCTATCCCAAACAGCAGCAGTAGCTGTTACGGATGATGTATCGTTAACGGCTGTGCCCGCAAAGAGGCCAAAGCCCATGTTAGACAACCCAATAGCATCGCCGAGAGGTGGGAATACGAATGCAGCGACTACGTTGAAGAAGAATACAACGGACATAGCTTGTGCAATATCTTGATCGCTAGCTTTCACAACAGGTGCCGCTGCAGCAATGGCACTACCACCACAGATGGAAGAACCGACACCAATCAAAACGGCTGTGTTAGAATCGATATGCGTGGCTTTGAATATGATGTAAGAAATGATAAGCGATGTGGCAATGGTTGAGATGATAATTGGTAAGGAAACCCAACCTACATGCAATACTTGGGTGATGTTAAGACCAAAGCCGAGAAGGATAACGGCCCATTGTAGGATTTTTTTAGATGTAAATCCGATGCCGGCGCCCGTTTTTTCTCGTTTCCAAGATGTGAATAAAGAACCAATAATAATACCGAGGATAATCGCGAAGATTGGACTGCCAATAAAATGAAAATGCTGTCCTAATAGCCAACATGGAATGGCCAGGATTGCACAGAGCAATATGCCTGGCAGTGTTTTTGCATTGATACCCATCATAAAACCTCCTAACTGTACCTACTTGGTACATACATCGCTGTGGTATCGCGCAGGATGTATAAATAAACTACGACTTAATAGTAACATAATCGGGGGAATTAATCGAGGGGGGATTCCTCATTAAGTATCTTGTATACATGGCTTGTAGTATTGTATCTTATGGTGAAAGTTTTATATAATCTTAAACGGGATAATTATACTTAATGAAATATGATTCCTAGTAAAATATGTAGAGAACATCAACATGTCTCATAAAATATGCGAGGTGCATTATGATTGATATTAATGGTATCATTGAAAAAAACAAAGAATATGTAGCTAAACATCCTGAGCTTGCTCAAAAGGGTTTAACTAGTCATCCTACAAAGAAATTAGCTATTGTAACATGTATGGATACGCGTTTAGTGGGGATGCTCGAAGAATCCTTAGGATTTGATCGCGGCGAAGTTATCACCATTAAGACGGCCGGCAATAGCGTAACGCAACCGATTGATAACATTGTTCAAAGCTTGCTTGTGTCTACATATGGCATGGGCATCGAAGATGTAATCGTCATCGGTCACGAAAACTGTGGTATGATTGACTTTTCCGCAGAACAATTTATGGAATCTATGAAAGCCAAAGGCATTAATGAAGATGCCATTCGCATGATTGAACCAGGTCTTATCGATTGGATGGACCGTTTCCACATTTCTGAAGAAAACGTACGCTATACAGTTAAATTCTTGCGTCAACATCCATTATTCCCAAGAGGCATGGGATTCTACGGGGGGATGATGGATCCTGATACAGGGGAATTCCGCTATATTGAGGTTTAATTTGATAACCCAATGAGCCTGATACAATTGCAAATTTGAGTATAGAAATAGAGGGTCCCTTTCCTCGCTCCACCGGCCGGGTCTGACTACGGCCTACGGCCTTCGCAGGGCCAAAGTCGCTGTGGAAAGGGACCCTCTATTTCTATTTACTTTGCGTGTAAACTAGTCTCATCGGGTTATGCATACTCGCTCAATATAGCGAAGTTCTCCTGCATAGTGTTAAGCGAAATGCTCCACCGGCCGGGTCTGTTCCTACGGAACAGGACCAAAGTCGTTGTGAGAGTATCAAAACTTAATATAATTTACTCTATATATGTTGAGATGATTCTTTTAGTTGGAGATATTGTAATTAATACTAAAGCGTTAAATATCCGTAGTATATCTATTGGATAACTATTTTTCATACCTAATTAGATAACATATAAAACGGCGAGGATAAAATTGCTTAAATCAAAATGATAGTAATTTATCAGATATTTTATAAAAAAATAATGTGTTGTTTGTGAATATTACATGAATTTTTATATAGAAATGATAAACTTTCTCTGATATTAGTACTTTTTTAGGGGGATATATGTTTAATAATGGGTTAAAAAAAGAAGCGCTTAATGCTTTAAAAAAAGAAAAATCTATATATGATATACAATTAACTAAAACAATTGAAGTACTAGAGGAGTTCCACAATAATAAGCTCGATGTAAAAGCATCTATTAATGAATTTTATGAAAAACTCAGAAAAGTTGGAGGAAAACCACAAGATATTGAATTTGATTTACATGATATAAAAGAAGAATTAAATAAATTTGATGATGAAGTAAAAAAAATCCAAAATGAAGCTGAAAATCAAAATTATGGCACGTTGACAGGTGCAGGTGTTGCGGCCGGGGCTGGAGTAGCTGCTTTTGGACCTACAGCAGCAATGGCTATAGCAACTACATTTGGCACTGCCTCGACTGGTACAGCAATTGCAACCTTGTCTGGAGCCGCAGCTACAAATGCAGCATTAGCTTGGTTAGGTGGTGGTGCATTAGCTGCTGGTGGTAGTGGCATTGCAGGAGGTAGCACTTTATTAGCAGCAACAGGTCCTGCTGGTTGGGCTATAGGTGGAATGGCAATAGCTATAGGTGGTTTTATGGCTAATAGTAAAAATAAGGAGATTGCTAGGAAAGCAGAAGAACAAACTACAAAATTAATAAGTGCAGAATTAGAATTAAAATTAATGGAGTCAAAGGTTCGATTTAATAATAATGAACTAGATTGTCAGCATAAGGCATTTTTAAATATTATAAAGAATAAAATTAACTTTACTGGAAAAACTCATTGGCGTGAATTCTCTAATGAAGAAATAGAATATATAGGTTCTGCACTTAATATTGCACGAACTATGGCTGTTATGTTGAACAAAAAAATAGTATAAATACATTATTTTATATGAATCTTACATAGGGGATTATGTCAACTCTAGTACTTACAGATATAATAAATGAATATAAGTATAATGATATAGCTCAAAATGGTAGAGATATTTCATTTGATCGCTATGATGCAATTTTTGCAGGAGCATCGGGTTTAATAGCGGGAATAATAGATATATTTTTTGTTGATATTCCTCAAACAGGGAGTTTAACAAAATTATCAGATAAGATAGTAGATGAACTTGTTAAGAAAGCAGCTAAATTATCAGGGTGGAATCCAAGATTAGGGCAAGAAGATAATATTGCTTCTGCTATTGGATATTTTGAACGTAATTTTAAAGTAAATTATGATCAAAGGAATTCAGCGGATGTTAATGGCTTATTTGATATGTCTACTATTAATCATCATATTAAATCGCTAGGTCATAGTCCTGATCCTATAGGACTATTTTTTTCCATACTTGACCAATTTACGAATACAGCAAGTTTTATTTCAGATGGTAAACTTATAAGAATTGATACCAGCTCTAGTAGTATAAGGCTTCAAGGTGATAACTTTATTGCCAAACTTTTCTCTGGATTTGTAAATTGGATTGGGCATATATTGTCTGATATGGCCGGATCCTCAGGCAGTAGAGGAAATGGTGGACGTGGTACAGGAATACCGATTCCTTTTATGAATTTATTTCAATTTCTAAATATAGGTGAATTTCAAGTTGGAAAACATCTAAATGATTTTGCAACTGTAATGGTTAAAGTATTTCAAGAGGGATATGACTTTAGACATGCAGGTGCAATGGCTATACCAGTTCTTCTAAACGAGTTGTTGGTAAGAGCTTTTTATATACTTAGAAGACATTTTCAGTATGGACTTTCATGGAATGAGTGTTTTCCTAGTATGAAGGATAAAACATTTCGTTGGATGTTATTAATTAGTACTGGTGCGATGTGTTTGGTTGATGGTGCTGATGCTGTAATTCGAGGTAGTGGAAATGCAGTTCTAATTTTTTTGAGAATAAACTTAGTTGCCTGGATTAGACTTATATATTTGATAATTAAGGAGATATATATTTTTGTCAAACCGATAATAAGTGCTCTTTGGCAACATGTTAAAGCATGGATTAAAGATAAGGCTTTTAGTGCATTTGAACAAGAATCTATAAATGCTTTTTATATACGGATTAGTGATTATCGAGTAAAATTAACTGATGAATTTAACGATTTCTATAATGACCTTTTAGATGCTCATAAAGATAATCTACTTTATATTCAGGCTGTAAATAATGCTTCGACTTCTTGTGATTCAATTAATAAATCTGCATTATTGGCCAAACATTATAATGTGGAAGAAAATAAAATTTTTCATAGTGCAGATGATGTAATTAAGGATATTTTTGGTGGATAGTATATTTACTATTATATGCTTTATTTCATAATAAATAATTTTCTTTTAGTAGAAATAGAAAGTGAGAGAAGTATATATTAATTAAATAGGAATATTTTGAATGTGAACTACACTCCCAAAAAAGTGTTTAATTTTGGAAGTGTAGTTTTTTCATAATTGAATTTATATATAAGCCTTATTGTAAACCAATAAAACACCTGATGTGTTGACTAAATAATTCGGTAGCCGTATACTGTAATTAAATTGTCAACTAATTATATATGCATAGTTGTTAATTCTGATTCGATATGGTAAAGAGGTGCTCGTATGAGACAGTTAGGTGTTTCTATTATTGGTACGGATACGGATGTAGGTAAGACGTTTGTCACAGGTTTGCTTGGGGCGTTAGCAGTGGACGATGGTTTTGTTGTGGGCATGGTTAAGCCTGTGTCGTCTAGTGCGGTTCCGTTTTCTCAATGCGGAACGATGGATGAAGATGAAATATGCATGGGCCTTGAAAGTAAGGATGCTACCTATTTGATGCAGTCTGTAGGTATTCCTGAGTCGCGTCGTCGCGAGGTGAATCCGATTGCATTGGCCGGGGATTATTCACCGCGTTTGGCGGCAGAGTTGGCCGGTGTGGACATCGATTATCCAGAGATTGTCAATCATGTGAAAAGGGTCGTAGATCAACACGATATTACATTTGTAGAAGGGGCTGGCGGCATTACAACGCCTCTTACTAAGGATATTACGTTTACAAATCTTATGACGGATATTGCATATCCTGCCATATTGGTTGCTGATGGGCGTCTAGGTTCTATCAATCGCGTTGTGTTAACGTATGAGTATGCAAAACAGCATCATATTGATGTAAAAGGAATCATTGTAAATGATACGACTGTGGTGGATCCATTCTTATTAAAGACGAATATTGAGGATATGGAACGGTATACCGGTATTCCGGTGCTCGGTGTACTTCCTCCATATCAAGGACCTAATCAAGCGCATATCAAACTTGGTTGGGGGCGTTCGTTCTTAGATTCGGCTAAGATTTGGCAAACTGTATGGGGCATTTAGTGAAAGCTCTATATACAAGGAATCTGGAATTAAGTAGATAGTATAGATATAAAATCTTAAGTATGAGGTGTTATGATGGCAGAGAAACAACTTTCACAAATTGCACAATGGGACCACGAATTTGTATGGCATCCATTTACACAAATGCAAGACTGGTTAGCACAAGAACCTGTAGTTATCGAACGCGGTGAAGGCGTGTATTTGATCGATGACAAGGGTAAAAAGTATTATGATGGTGTATCATCCTTGTGGGTTAATATTCATGGCCATAATCATCCTGTGCTTAATCAAGCGTTGAAGGACCAAGTTGATAAGATTGCGCATAGCACATTGCTCGGATTGGTGAGCCCTCCATCAGCGCAGTTGTGTAAAGAATTAGTTGAACTTGCACCAGAAGGTTTGGAAAAGGTATTCTTATCCGATGATGGTAGTACGGCTATTGAAGTCGCTATTAAGATGGCGTACCAATACCGTCAATTAGTAGGTCAAACAAAGAAAACGAAATTTATTGCACTCAATGCGGGCTATCATGGTGATACATTAGGTACTGTATCCGTAGGTGGGATTCAGTTGTTCCATCAAGTGTTCCATAATTTGTTGTTTAAGCCGTTAACATTGCCAAGTCCTGGTGTATATCGTGACGTAGCAGATCGGGATAAAGCATTTGAAGATTCTTTAGCAGAATTGGAACGCATCCTCAATGAAGAAGGGGACGAAATTACAGCTCTCGTTATGGAACCATTAGTGCAAGCTGCGGCCGGTATGCTTGTTATGCCTCACGGCTATTTAAAACGCGTTCGTGAGTTAACTGCCAAACATGATGTATTCCTCATCGTTGATGAAGTGGCAACAGGCTTTGGCCGTACAGGTAAATTCTTTGCTTGTGAACATGAAGGCGTATCGCCTGATTTCATGACCTTATCAAAAGGGATTACGGGTGGTTATTTGCCATTGGCCGCTACATTGACTACAAAACGCGTATTTGATGCATTCCTTGGCACATTTGAAGAAAAGAAAACATTCTATCATGGCCATTCCTATACCGGTAATGCCTTGGCATGTGCTGTTGCCTTGGCTTCGTTGAAAGTATTCCGCGATGAAAAGGTCATCGAAGGATTACCTGCGAAAATCGAAGCTTTCACAAAGGCACTCAAACCTATTGAACAGTTAAAACATGTTAAAGAAGTGCGTCAACGTGGCCTTATTGTAGGTATTGAACTCGAAAAGGACGTTGCTACTCACGAAGCGTATCGCCCAAATGATGCGGTAGGTGCAAAGGTTGCCGTTCTAGCTCGTGAACAAGGCCTTATTTGCCGCCCAATCGGCGATGTGGTTATCCTTATGCCACCATTGGCGTCCACAGTGGAACAATTGGAAGACATGGTTCGCATCGTAGGTGAAAGTATTAAACGTGCCACAGAAGAAGAGGGCGTATTAGAAGATTTGAAGCCAATCATTCTATAATAAAAAGCATTTTCCTTGCATAATGTAAAATATATTCTATACATTCTCAAAATACGATGATTATTCTGCATATCTATGATACTATATATGTATAGTATATATATTCAAAGGAGGTCATCGTATGGACATTTATGTAATTATGCAAGTCATTATATTGTTCGGTGCCATCTTCTTGGGCGTACGCCTCGGTGGCATGGGCATCGGCTATGCTGGCGGCCTCGGCGTCGTATTGTTGAGCCTCGGTATGGGGATGTTCCCAGGGCAAATTCCTTGGGATGTTATCTTAATCATTATGTCAGCCATTGCAGCGATTTGTGCATTGCAGTTGGCCGGTGGTTTAGATTATTTAGTACGCATTGCGGAAAATATTTTGCGTAAAAACCCTAAACATATCAACTATTTAGCTCCTACAGTTACGTATTTCTTGACAATCTTGGCTGGTACGGGTCATACGGCATTCTCTATGATCCCTGTTATTGTAGAGGTTGCAAAGAGCGAGAACATCAAGCCTTCCGTACCACTATCGATTGCCGTTGTAGCCAGCCAAATCGGTATTACCGCAAGCCCTGTATCCGCAGCGGTTGTTGCTATGAGCGGATTCCTTGAACCGTTCGGTGTTAGCTATCCAACATTGCTTGGTATTTGTATTTCCACAACATTTATTGCGGTTATGATTACTGCCTTTATCATGTCGACCTTTACGAACAATGATTTGTCCTCTGATCCTGTTTACCAAGAACGTTTGGCAGCAGGCTATGTGGCACCACCTCGTGAAAAGAATATGGATTTCCATTTAAAACCAGGTGCGAAAAAATCTGTATTAATCTTCTTAATCGGTATCATTTGTATCGTATTCTATGCAACAGCGATTTCCAAGAATATCGGTATCATTAAACCGGTTATATTTGGTCGAAACGATGCCATCGTCGGATTCATGATGATTATTGCAGCGGCTATCACATTCTTCTGTAAACTAGATACAGCACAACTTGTCAACACAAGTACATTCAAATCTGGTTTATCTGCTTGCGTCTGTGTTCTCGGCGTAGCATGGTTAGGCGATACCTTTGTAAAAGGTCATATCCCTGAAATTAAAGCCATGGCTTCTAGCATGGTAACGGCGTATCCATTCTTGCTCGCAGTGGCCTTCTTCTTTGCTAGTACACTTTTGTATAGCCAAGCAGCGACTACACAAGCACTTGTACCGGCAGTAATCCTTGCTTTAGGTATTACACCGGAACATACAGAATCTGTATATATCATTATCGCATCCTTTGCGGCGGTATCTGCACTCTTTGTACTACCTACATACCCAACACTTTTGGGGGCTGTACAAATGGATGATACAGGTTCGACCCGAATCGGTCATCTCGTATTTAACCATCCATTCTTCATCCCAGGCGTACTTGCTATTGCTATTTCTGTAGCACTTGGTTTCGTTATTGCTCCATTGATGTTGTAATTGGTGAAAGCTTATAAAATCCTATACTATGCATAATACACAGGGCCTAGTCACATACGACTAGGCCCTGTTAACTGTTGTGCGATGGATACATTGTTGGAAAAATGCTATACTATAGATAAGAGAGGGATATATAGTATGGTAGAGAAAGATGATTTAGGAGCCTATTATGTATACGATTTCTATCAAGCTAGATATGAATCGCATCCCGCCGGAAGCATTCGAGGCAATGAGAGAGAAGCATCATATCTGGTATAAAACATATTTTGATGCAGGAAAATTTTTAATGTTTGGCACAAGACCAGATAATTCTGGTGAAAGCCTTATTATCGCTCAAGGAACAGCAGAGGACTTAGAAGAGGCGGTACAATTTGACGCATATTATGCGGAGCAATTGGCAACCTATGAGATTCGCGAATATAAGGTAACATTGTTCAATGAAGCGATTAAAAACTATATAGATTAATATTAGATATCCCATATGCATATGAAAGGGCCCCTAGTACATTAGACTAGGGGCCCTTTTGGCGTTTTATCTGTGTTTACAGTCCTTGCAGATTCCCGCAATTTCTAGGTGATGCTCTGTTACTGTAAACCCTACATCTGTAAGTTCCTGTGGCATTTCTACGACGGGGCAGGTATGTAGAGGTATCATAGTTCCACATTTCGTACATACCGCATAGTGACGGTGCGTATGGGGTGTAATTTCGTAGTACGCCATGTCGCTACCCATGATGGTGGTACGGGTAACGATATCTTTTGTTTCTAATAACTCAAGGGTACGGTAGATAGTAGACATCCAAGTAGTACCGCTATCGCCTAATCGTTCTGCAATTTCGATGGCTGTAATCGGTTTATCTGTTGCGGTTAATACAGACCAAATGGCTTCGCGCTGTTTGGTCTTTTTTATGCCTTCTGGCCAATGTGTTGTATTCATAATAACGCTTTCTATTATGGGTTAATATTAACTGTATGTACTCTTATACACATAATATTTATTTACTAAATTGCATCCTCCGAATAATGGATTTAATATTCTTGATGATGAGTACTACCAATAGGATGAATACCGATGTAAGTGATACAAAGCCACCTGGTGCCACGTTAAGATAATAGGATCCGAATAGGCCGATAATCATGGCCAGTAAACTAAATCCAATGGAGCAGAGTAAGGTTGTTCTAAAACCTTTTTCCAGTTGTAATGCTGAGGCTACAGGTAGTGCAATCATGGCGCTCAATACGAGGACACCGACGATTTTGATGGAAATGGATACGGCTGCCGCCATTAAGATAGCAAATACATAGTTAATCAAATCCACTTTTACACCCGCTACTCGTGCTGCCTCTTCATCGTAGGCGATGTAGAGAAGTGAGTTGTAGAGGAAATACAAGGTTAACACAGATAATATGGTGAGTACTGCAATGCTAATCATATCTGCAGTATTAACGGTTAAGATACTACCGAAGAAAAAGACGTTGGCGTTAGCTTTCAGCTTGCCCGAACTGATTAGGGTAATGGCTGTACCGATGCTTAGGGATAAGATGATGGTAAGAATCAAATCGAGATGGTGAGAAAAATATTTTCGCAAGAACTCAATGAGGGCACCGCAGATGGCGGTGAATATAAAAGCCCCTAAAATAGGATTTGTATTGGTCAATAAACCAAGGGTAATCCCGGCGAGGGACGCATGGCTCATGGTGTCGCCAATCATACTGGATCGGCGTAGTACCATAAATATACCGATGCATGGACATAATAGAGAAATGCAGACTGCTACGAAGAAGGCATTTTGCATGAAATCATAATTAAACATGGCGCACCTCCTTAGTTATTGTATCATCAGACTGAGCCGTCACGTCTGTAAAGCAGGCGCAGTTCTCATGGTCCATAGGATTGCGTCCTGTGTTATGCATGATTTCGCTAGCATATTGCTCAGGGGAGCAGAGATGACCTTGACCGTTTGCAATATGATAGATATTTGTCGAGTTTGCAAGAGCCATTTCTAAATTATGCTCTACAGAAATTATCGTAATATGGTGTTCCTGATTTAATGAGCGCAAAAGGGCGTAAATACCTTCTTGGCTCTTGCGGTCGATGCCCGTTGATGGTTCATCGAGAATGATGAGGTCAGGGCTGCCGATAAGAGCTCGTGCGATAGAAACGCGCTGCGCTTGGCCACCGGATAATTTGCTAATGAGACGGTCTTTAAACTCCGTCATATGTGTGAGCTCAAGAACGCGATTCACTTCATGCTTATCTTTGATTTTTAATAACTTGCGATAGGAATCTAAAATTTCATGGACTGTAATAGGAAATCCAGCATGGGAAAAATCATTTTTTTGCGATACATAGCGAATGTTTTTCGTATTGCGCGTGATGGAACCTTTTACAGGCGTTAGAAAACCTAGAATGAGGCGCAAGAGGGTGCTTTTACCAGAACCATTGTCGCCTACGATGGAAATATAATCGCCACTATGGACCTCCAAATTTAAATCATTTAGTACATAGGGTGGTTGACCTTGGTAAGAAAAATAAAGATATTGAATTGATAACATAAAAACCACTTTTCCGATTGACAAAATTATTACTACGTTTATACTATAACTATATTACAAATGCAACTGAGTCGCAACTGCAACTAAAGAATGGTATATATACTATAATAGCATGAGCACTCAGGATTTAGAAAAAGGAGGCCTACTATGGTCAAGAAACTGGTATTGTTAGTAGTTGGCGTGCTGATGGCTGCTCTATTTGCAGGCTGTGGTAATGATGCGCCAAAGGAACAAGCAGGTAAGAAAATCCAAGTGGTAACAAGTTTTAATGCTATGTCTGAATTTGCAAAGGCCATCGGTGGCGATAAGGTAGAGGTATCTACGATTATTCCAGATGGTACGGAACCACATGACTTTGAATTAAAACCAGAGAATATGAAACAATTAGCATCAGCGCAAGTATTTGTTTATAACGGACTCGGCATGGAACCTTGGGCGCAACAAGCGATTGATGCGGCTAAAAATGACAAACTTGTATCTGTGAAAGCATCTGATGGTGTAGAGGCTATTAAAAACACAGATCCTGACGAAATTAAAGAACATGGCGCAGAAGATCCTCATACATGGTTGTCTTTGAAAAATGCTAAGATCGAAGTTAAAAATATTAAGGATGCATTGGTAAAGGTAGATCCTACGAACAAGGATTATTACGAAAAGAACTACAATGATTATGTGGCAAAATTAGATGCGATGATTCAAAAATATGAAGGTCAATTTGCAAAAGCTCCACACAAAAACTTTGTAACAGGTCATGCTGCTTTTGCATATCTATGCCGTGACTTTGGATTAGAACAAAATAGCGTAGAAGATGTGTTTGCAGAAGGTGAACCAAATGCGGCACAATTGGCTAAACTCATCGAATACTGCAAGGAAAACAAGATTACCACAATCTTCGCAGAAGAAATGGCTAGTCCAGAAGTATCTAAAACATTAGCTCAAGAAGTAGGCGCTAAGGTAGAAACTATTTATACTATCGAAAGCAAGGAAGACGATAAAACATATCTTGAAAGAATGGATGATAATTTGACTAAAATCTTAGGAAGTTTGCAATAACTTTTTATGAGTAAAATTAAACTATTTATAACATAAAAATATAATTAAATTAAAAGCAAGGTATATTCTATACCTTGCTTTTATGTTATAATGGATGAGCGTTTCATGAAATAATGTACTGTTTATGTGCATTGACGCATACTTTGTATTGTGTTGTATTAATAAGTATTAAGAGGACATATGATTGAATTCTTTGATCGATTAGTAGGGCCTATCGATACGGATGGCGTACGTATATATCGTCAACGTACCAGCATAACTCAATTAATCGTGATGATGGTGCTAGCCGTTATATGTTACCAGTTCACCGCTATAGGTGATTCGGTATATGCGGAGGCTATGAAAAACTTCATCATGAATCCCACAACATTTATGAAAATTGAACAACTACCTGTGGTTAACATCATTGAAATAAATGGATTGTTACAAAAGTTGAGTACGACGACACCTCTTTGGGATGTGAGCAGATGGCTATTGCTGATTGTGAAAGCTTTAGTTATGGCTATACTTATCAGCGGCTATGCATTATGGCGTGCTCGTCATTGCTATACGATGACTATTTTAACCGGTGTATTCCACTGTATTGCATATGCGCAAGTGGTAATCGGTATCTATATGTTGAGCATTGGTGTACTCTTTGCTTTCGCTAAAGCGCCTGTCGTTCTCGTGTTGTTATTGGGCGTATTTCTTACGATTATTTGCCTTCTTCTTACCATGTCCTTAATCACCGTGGCAGGACGTATTGTGGGGGCCTCCGTTTCGGGCAATGCCTTTGAAGGACTTCTCGTTATATGCGGTGCGTACATCATCTGGGTAGGCATAAAATTTTTAGGCATACTACTATTTTAAAAAGACACATTCCGTTTTTTGGAATGTGTCTTTTCATCGTTATATAGCAACTACGCATGATTTGTCCGATAATTCTTATTTGTCATGGTTGTTGTTTTCATATTCATTAAATAAGAATGCTACATTATCTTCATCGTATTCGATTTGTTCAGACCATCGTCTGATTTGTTCTGGCAGATTTCCGAATTGATGTGTTAACAATGCGATGAATACTGTGGCGTCAAAGGCGTATCGCACAAGGCTTTCTAACGAGTATTCTGCAAGCATATCAATTTGGCGATATAGGATGTATTGATATACCTTGTTAAGCGTGGCCGTTTCTTGTGCATCAAGTGTGAGCAAATCTGTCGTATTCATTGCTGTTGTTGATGATAGCATATCTTCTAAATGAGCTAGTTGTTTTGTCCACTCTTCATCGATAGGTTCCGTTTCTTTATATACACTGATTAACTTTTGACAGTATCGGATGGAATGATTTGGTGTAAATTGACATATAGTAGGACTGCTACCTAATGCTAAGAGGTCAAAGATATTTTCGAGTACGGGACGGTCTTTCGCAGTAAATTCGCCGTCATCATCTTCGATGGTGAATAGTAATTGATCGCCTTCGGTAGCGAGTAACTTTTCTACCGATTCTTCGCAGGATAGACCGACACCACAGAGCTCGAGGTCTTCGATATATTTATAGAACCGCGGATGCATATGACAAGTATCGCATAAACTATCTTCGCCTAGTTCTAAGACAACACGGCACAATCCATCTTCACGTAGCAATGGACAGGTAGGTTGTTTGTCGCTAAACATGAAATAATAGCCTTCGTCATCGACGGTCATAAATTTCCGTAGGTCTTCACCTAATGGTGTAGGCAACGTTTGATATAATTTAGCCGTCTCCTCATCTACATCGATAGTCCACTTTTGACAACATGTATGATGACATTGATTGGCTTTGCATTGAAATGTATGGTAAAAGGTTGGATATAAAGAAATCATAGTACTCACTTGTATATATTATTAATTACTGTTTTACTAATTAAATTGTAACATATGCTATCTATTCGTGGGTGTTATTTTAGATTATGATTTTGTTCGTGAAAGGCGGCATTGCATTGGCACTAGCAGCGGCATTTGGGGCAAATGCACCAGTTGTTAATGCGGCTAGTATTGCACCGGTATAACCGACAGTAGCAGTCGTTGATGCTAATCATGCGGCCATTGTAGGCGCCAACACAACGCTCAATGCTTTCATTCAACAACATCCAAAAGCAGCGATTACAGAAATCGCATTTGATGGCGAAGATGGTTAAGTAAAAAATGAAAAAGGTCGTTTTGTATATGATGTAGAATTTGGTGCCGCTAATCATCAAGAAATTGAAGTGCATGTAGATGCTTTCACAGGTGAACTCGTATCTGTAAAAGGCGTAAAATAGGTGTATTTGACATCTTACTGTAATAGGAGTAGGATGTTACTATACACATGCTGGTATAGCTCAGTTGGTAGAGCGGCTCATTCGTAATGAGTAGGTCGTAGGTTCGAATCCTATTATCAGCTCCATCTAATTTTATGAATTTCTGTGAGTATCAATGAATAGGATAGATTAAATAAATATAGATAGTACCTACTCTATTGATACTCTTAGATATTCATGGTTCGATATGTTTTTTATACTTATAGTATCAAAAGCAGTATTACTGGTCATTTGACCGACCGCTTGGCTATTGCCACTCTGAGTCGGGCGCCCAGTAGTACTGCTTTTTTGTCCTATAACCCTAAAATCAACTAATAACTTTTTTAGTTTAAGGGGCTATTTTGTAACAGCCTCTTTTAGTTCTTGAAATGTTGATAGATAACTTTCAAGTATCTATTATTTTTTACATATCTATTTAGTTGTATAATTTATAATAAATTTATATTTAATTAAAAAAGCTGATATGATACAATAATAAAAATAAATGTGATTTAGATGTATTAGGAGAGAAACATATGGAACGAAAATGGTATTTAGATTTTTGGGCTCTTATTAGAGAGCCTTTTAAACGTGGAATTCCGGAGATTGTTGAATTTGGAACTATTCAAAGAGGCTTTGCCTGTTCTATAGGGATGCTTGTTATCAACCTTTTGGTAAGTTGGAGTCTGGGCTTTGGACTGTCTTATTTTTTAGGCAATTCACCTTTACAGCTAGGTGTTATTTTAGGTGTCATGGCTGGAGCAGGTATTTTTACAGTAGTTTTTTATGCATTAATGGCATTTGCAGTATTAGCCATTTACTCAGTTATTTTCAGTCAAATAGCTAATAAATTTGGGGCTCATACTAATTATGAGTCTATATTAAAGATTTGTTGGTACCAAGGTGCATATTCTATGGTAATATCCCTTATTTTATCCATTGTTCAAGCGATTCTAGTTCTTATTGTTAATGGCCTTAATTTAGATGTTTATGCACCTGATATTATCTTATATATTATTGGATTCTCTTATTGGATACTCCAAGTGGTGGCCTATATTTGGGGGTTCTGGGTGAGCTTGACCCTTGTGGCGCGTCAAATAGAAAAAAGACGTCTTTCAACTTTTGGTATCGGCATTTTAGCAAGTCTTGTTCCAGTAGTTTTTGTCGGTATATTAGTAGGCCTAGTTATGCTTGCTGTTCGTATGTAATTAAATAGTTATCAAAATAATGAAGGGGCTGTAACAAAATAGCCCCTTGTTTCTGTGCTATACTATGAGTGTTACTTCCCTAGACTGGTAACAGAAAGGGGGGGTTAGCGTTGCTAGAATTATTTCTTTCTTTAATAGTATCTATCGTAGCAGGTGTAACTTGTCACTACATCTGCAAGTGGCTAGATAGATATTTTAGCAAGTAACTAGCACATATAAAAAAGACGGTATTCTCAGTACCGTCTTTTTCTTTTGCATTAAGCGATGCAAATTATTTCTTTCTTTAGTCATTTATTATATTACAACTTATCAATAATTTTGTAAAGTATTAGATACTCACTCATTCTCATTAATAGCCTATGCTTTTCAGACATAGAAAAACATTCACTTCCGATAATATATACTTAGTGGAAGTAAAAACGGAAGTAATTTTTTAGAAAAACCGACATCCTTAACGTTAAGATTTTTGGTCTAACATTAAGGGGTCGGTTCATGTGGATTTTTTGTATATGTAGAGTTTTTTCTAAAAATTTACTCATGAATTATCTAGCTATCTATCATATTGGAAAAATTAGTATTTACTAATATGGGAGAGATTACATAGTATGGGCTTTTACAGAAATTAACGGCCATAATATGAATTGATGATTCATGAATAGGGGTTATAAAAATTCTATAGAGATTTAGCTGAATATTCATATATATTTCATACAATAAATTGGGTAGGCCAGATATCTTAATTTACATCTCATACGCGGTGGCTAAGATGGTCTCAGTTAGCCGCCATAGGCCTAGGTGGTAAACAGATGTGATTGCACATAGGTTATATTCCATAGCTTATATGCGATTAACTATTTGAATCTTAGGAGGACATGATGAAGAAATCTATCGTAAGAACTAGCCTTGCATTGGCAGTAGCTGGTGTATTAGGCACTAGCGTAGTTGCTTATGCAGTAGAAGCCCCACAAGTACAACCTGTGCCGGTCGTTAAAGAAGCAGTACAAACTGCACCAGTAGTAAAACAAGAAGCAACAGCACCAAAAATTGATGTATCTGCAACTATTAAACCTGTAGCGAATGAGAATACTAAACCTGCAGTGACTGAAACTGTTAAGCCTGTAGTACCCGAAACTGCACAACCTGTTGTAGTTCCTGCTGTGGCTAATCCTGCAGCTGCGTCCATGGATGCTGATACCACTCCAGTAGTTGCAAAAGATGATAAAAAGGATGCGAAAACAACTAAGGTTGTAAAAGCAGATAAAAAAGACCATAAAACAACTAAGGTTGTAAAATCCAACAAAAAAGCTCAATCTGTTCCAGCTGTAAAGGCTGAAAAAGCAGATAAAGCTCATAAATAATCTACTATACCAATACACATACATCGCGCCATCCCATCGGCGCCTTGGGGTGCATACATCTCCCAGTGCACCCCGATGCGGGCCCTTTGGTGGTTCAGACATACATTGACTCTCTCCTATGCCGTCTGTCGCCTTAGGGCCTCCTTATGAAGGGTTCCCTCCCAATTCATAAGTATATACATGATGTATATAAATATCTCTCTCACAACACACAATACACACACAACACACACAATCCATATGTGTATGGTATAGGAGAAGAAAGCACCACCGAATTTTCGGTGGTGCTTTTACTTTTGTGGATGATATTGGAATTATCAATGTCATCCTTTTTGTGTTATATGTATTGTCGTGGCACGCGATCAGAGAAGCCACAGAAGATTTCATAAGGAATGGTGGAGGCGAGGGCTGCGATTTCAAGAGCGGAGATGCTTTCATGACCTTGAGAGCCCAATAGTACAACCTTGTCGCCGGGTTTGACTGTAATCGTATCAGGTACAGCAACCATGAATTGGTCCATGCAAATACGTCCTACTACAGGGCAACGAGTACCTTGAATGAGGATGGTACCACGATTGGATAGGCTACGTGGATAACCGTCGGCGTAGCCTACAGGAATAGTAGCGATTGTCATCGGCTCTGGAGTAATATAGGTAGAACCATAACCAATGCCTTCGCCTGCTTCGAGATGTTGCACGTGTACGACTTCACTGTGAAGGGATAGGACTGGTTTGAGGCCTAATCGGTTTGGTACATCGAGAGATGGCATGATGCCGTATTGGATGATACCTGGTCGTGCATCTGTGAATAGACTATCCTTTACGGATAATAGACCGGCGCTGTTTGCCAAGGAGAAGCGATAGTCCGCATCAGGTCTAAAGGCGCGGATTTCGTCCACCATTGTATGGAACTTTTGTGCTTGCCCATGGGCGTGGCTTTGATCTGCTGCATCGGCATTGCTCATGTGTGAAAAGAACCCATCTACTGCAAGATTTGGATAGGATTCAATGCGCTTAATGAAATCCACCGCATCCTCTGGTTTAATGCCTATGCGATGCATGCCTGTATCAACGGCTACGGCGACACGGATAATCATATCGTGGTTGTCAGCCACCTTGTTAAGAGCCTCTAAATCTGTGGATTCGCAAACAGCAGGAATAGAATTGGTATCCGCTACAAGTTCAAAGGATTGTGGTCTCGTAAGGCCCAATAGATAAATAGGAACCATAATGCCAGCATTGCGAAGTGGTACAGATTCTTCTGGAATCGCGACAGCTAAGGATTCATAACCTTCTTCAACAGCGATACGTCCCATCATAACGCTACCGTGACCATAGCCGTTGGCCTTGATAACAGCTGTAGATGTACTCCACTCAGGGAGGCTGTCTTTTATTTTGCGTAGGTTCTCGCGAACCAAGCTTGTATCAATCGTTAAATATGTTGGTCTCATGATCATTTCACTCCTAAAATACATTACTTTTATTGTATAACTTTTAGGGAATTAAACAATAGTTTTTGTGAAAGTTTATGCTAAAATTTCATTTATACTTATTATCTAGATGTTATTAGTCATAATTAGTATAGGATGCTATTGAATATGACGTATAACTCACAGCTTTTGGTAGTATAATTAGTATATAAGATGCTTTCACAAATCATAGAAACATAGAGGAGGGTATTATGAACGAACGAGTTGTAGTAGTTAATGCTAGCAAGATGAACTACGATCATTTACTAGATTTTTCTGTTTTATCAAATGATGTACAGGTCTATGACGATAGCACTAATGAAGAAGTTATTGAACGTATTCAAGGAGCTGGCGTGGTGGTGACCAAAGAATTGCCAGTAGGGGCGGATTTACTCTCACAATTCCCTGACTCAGTAAAACTCATCGTAGAAGCGGGTACTGGATATAATAATATTGACCTTGATGTGGCGCGTGCAAAAGGAATTACGGTGTGCAATATCCCTGCATATAGTACGGAACGTGTGGCACATACTGTGATTATGATGCTTCTCAATTTTTCATCTACTATGCAGCAACAAATCGGTATGCTCGCTAAAGGCGACCGCAGTAATTTTACAAAATATCTACAAGTGAGCCATACAGAAGTAAATGGTAAAACACTAGGTGTGATTGGCGCTGGCCACATCGGTATGGAAGTTATCAAAGTAGCAAAAGCACTCGGTATGAATATCTTGATTCACACACGTACACCAAAGGCAGATGGTGACGGTATTCGTTATGTAAGCCTTGATGAATTACTAGAACATAGTGATTATATTACCTTACATTGCCCATTGAATGAGCAAACTAAACATATGATTAATAAGGATACAATCGCTAAGATGAAACCATCGGCGATCATCATTAATACTGGTCGTGGTGCACTCATTAATGAAGCAGACCTTTGTGAAGCATTAGCGGCTAAACGCATTGCAGGTGCAGGCCTTGATGTACAAGAGGTAGAACCGCCAGCAGAGGATAGTCCTTTATATACACTAGATAATGTCATCATCACACCTCATATGGGGTGGAAAGGCCTAGAAACACGCCAACGATTGGTAGGCATTATTCGCGATAATGTACAAGCCTTTTTTAAAGGTGAACCAATTAACGTCGTTTCCCAATAGATAGACAAATACCCCCTGACCGGTTGTGAGGTCAGGGGGTATTTTGGTTTAGGGCTATCATAGATCAAGTTTTTAATATATATGTTTATATATATCAAGGGAGGTAGTTATCCTCAAACTTGATTATGATTGATTTGAGTTTTGATGGGACTCCACCAATGGCGTCTATAGGCCTTGATGCCTTCCACAACAGTTCTAGTTGCTTGTGCTGCTACAGCTTTTGTGGCAGCAGGGATGCCGTCGAGGCGATAGGTAATACCTAACTCCTTGTATTTGGCAGTACCCATAACGTGATAGGGTAAGCAGTCAACAGCCTGTAGATTCTTAAGCGACCCTAGAAAGAATCCTAGACGATAATGATGATCCGCATTATCTGTAATCGTTGGGACTACTACGTGACGAACCCAAATCGGAACTTCCACGTCTGCCGTTAATCGAGCAAACCCGAGAATGGGCTCTAACGGTTTGCCTGTTAGCCACAGATGTTTGGCAGGATCGATTTCTTTAATGTCTAGGATTACGAGACTAGTAACGCTAAGCAATTTTCGGTATGCCACCTCTTGGTGGGGATCAAAACAAATTCCACTTGTATCTAAACAGGTATGGA
>ERZ773263.575-NODE-575-length-25364-cov-5.254060_pt1 | contig 25364 bp, 23 predicted proteins | sample MGYA00511076_ERZ773263 | MGnify/ENA primary metagenome ERZ773263 (study PRJEB29015, sample SAMEA2738155) | human oral metagenome | biome: human oral; feature: human-associated habitat; material: saliva | place: China | collected 2195 ... | reverse complement strand
GTGAAGCTCTAGAGGATGAGTTCAAGTAAATGTTGCACTTATTCTTGCAATTTATCTTTTAATATAGTTAACATTAGGAAAAGCAAGAACAGACTGCTTGATATCTATAATGAGGTCATTAGCAATCTCGTCCTTACCGTAAATCGTCATTTTATACTAAAACACCCCAATCATAGGCTTTTTGTCGCTCACTTGGTCTGATGGAATAGCCGATGTGTCCCGTGACATTAAGCAGCCGCTCTTGGTTGAGCTTATGACGAATGTTGCAGATGCCCACCATGTTTTGGTCTGACTGACGAATGCAGAGATAGGTTGAAGACGGAGTCTGCTCTTTCTGCCAAGTATCATAGGATGAAGCCTTCTGAACATGCTCCAGCCATTCGATTAAATTATCTATTTCTTGTAAACCTGCCCCGCCATACATGTGCTCACGAGAAAACTCAGACTTGTAGGCTAGAATTTCTTTTTCAAATGCCAGATTTAGTGTGACGAGTTGTAGCTCTTACATAAAGGCTTCGCTCCTCATTCTTTCAAGGTAAATTCCAAGAATTCTAAGAAATGGTCGGCCCAATACTTTTCGTGATGGATTTCATTCGCCATAACCCGCAATTCAATCTTGTCCATGGGACTGCCCGACTTGAGCAAAGATTGGTAGTAGTGGAGGCTGCAATCAATGTAGGCCTGATTCATATTGGGAGCAAAGGCCTCATCAACTTCGTCTCCTTCCTTGGTCCCTACTTGAATATAAACGTTTGTATCCTTGTCTAAGGGATGACTGTCGCAATAACGCAGAAAATCGCGTTCGCTGAACCAGGAAGCTAGGGAGAAGACCCCTAGGCCTCCGAAGGTCTCTGGATAGGCAGCTCCCATATAGGCAGTGATGATACCTCCCATTGAAGAACCGGCCAGTAGGGTATGCTCCCGGTCAGGCTTGGTCCGATAAGTCTTGTCAATGAAGGGTTTGACTGTATTGATAACCCATTCGCCGTAGGCCATACCATCACCGCCCACACTAGCTGTTTCAGGAGTGGTACCAACATCGGTCATCCAAGGTGCGTACTCATTGAGACGGTTCCCTTCGGCATTATCAATTCCAACGATAATAACCTTGGGTAATTCCTTGTGCTTCTTGATGGTCGGGATAATCTTCCAAGAATAACCAGAAAAGGATTCCTTACTATAGAAGATGTTTTGTCCGTCATGCATGTAGAGAACGGGGTAGCTAGCCCAGTCCTCTTTGTTGTAGTCCTTAGGCAGGAGAACCCGAATCCGCCTTTCCTCATCATAGTAAGGAAGGTGCAGATAGTGTTCTTCCATCTCCAGATAATAATTGTTGAGCTTGGTCCGTCTCATAGCTTTCCCCCATCTAGTATTTGCCCATATTATAGCATAGAAAGCAAGGAAACTAAATAGAATTAGAATAACCAGAAAATCATTCTTTTGATGGTTCTGTAAGACTTTTCTTGTTGATAACAATAAAAGGCTATAATAGTGCCATCAAAATTTGGAGGTCATTTTATGACAAAAGTTTCCATTGTTAGGGGTGCCAGTCGGGGAATTAGTTTTGCTATTGCTAAACGGTTGTACAAGGATGGATTTAAGATTGGAATCCATGACTAGGATGAAGAAACGGTTAAGGAGGCGGTTGGGAAATTATCACCTGAACTGACCTTTGTTGTTACCGATGTCAACAAGACCAAGTAGAAGCAACTGTTGGAAAAGTTATCGAACATTTTGAGGATTTAACTGTTTTTTTGAATAATGCTGGCCTTGACCCGAATTTGAACTCGAATTACATTACTGGTCAAACGATTGTCGTTGATGGTGGTGTGCAATTTTACTGCTACTTAGGCGTGTTAAATGAGCTGGAAAATTTGGTCTTATCTTTAGAGTTGGAACTTACTTTTCCAGTTTTTTTGTATTCTTCTGTGATTCAGCCCTTATCCACTTTCAACCTATTCATGCTATAATAGAAGCACTATGACTGACAAGAAACTTGGACGAAAGTATGCCGTTGTTGACTTAGAAGCGACCAGTGCTTCGACAGCGGCTCAGATTATTCAGGTTGGGATTGTCATCGTTGACCAGGGTCAAATCGTCCAGACCTACCAAACCGATGTCAACCCTCATGAAGCTTTGAGCAAACATATTATTGACCTGACAGGTATTACCGATCGGCAGCTGGCCAAGGCCCCTGATTTTTCTCAGGTTGCCGGTGACATTTTTGCCCTGATTAAGGACTGCATTTTTGTGGCCCACAATGTTAAATTTGATGCCAATCTCTTGGCAGAACAGCTCTTTTTAGAGGGCTATGAGCTAAAGACCCCGCGGGTAGATACGGTGGAGCTCTCCCAGGTTTTCTTTCCAACTCTGGAGCGCTACCGCCTGTCGGATTTGGCCTGGCATCTGCAACTGGATTTGAAGCGTGCCCACACAGCCATAGCAGATGCTTATGCGACGGCCCAATTATTGATTAGTCTGCAAGAAAAAATTGCTAGCCTCCCTCGTTTGACAGTTGAGCGTATTTTGGACTTTGCCGACTACCTCCTCTATGAATCCCGTCTCCTAGTTGAAGAGGTTTATCAGACCATGTCACTCAACAGCTCGGATGACTTTGTAGAAGTACAAAATATCCTTGTAAGGAAGGAAGTTCCCCTGCTTGAGGAGCGCCGGCTATCGGCTGATTTTGCAACCAATCTGGCCCTCCTAGACCTAGACAAGAGACCCCAGCAGGAGGACTTTGCGGCTGAATTAGCCAAGTACTATGACCAGCCCACGCCTCTCTTTATCCAAGCACAGACTGGTCTGGGCAAGACTTATGCCTATCTCTTGACCTTGCTCAGTAAGGTTAAGGATGAAAAAATTATTGTCACGGTGCCCACCAAGGTCCTCCAGGACCAAATTATGGAGCAAGAGGGTAAAAAACTGGCCCAGGTTTTCCATATTAATCTCCACAGTCTCAAGAGCCCCAGAAACTATATTAAACTAGACACCTTCGCAGCCAGCCTAGCTAAGGAGGACAGCAACCGCTTGGTCAATCGCTACAAGATGCAACTTTTGGTCTGGTTAACGCAAACGCAAACCGGTGACCTAGATGAAATCAAGCAGAAGCAGCGCTTTGAAACCTACTTTGACCAAATTCGCCATGACGGAGAACTCAGTAAAAAGTCTCCTTTTTGGGATTGTGATTTTTGGAATCGGTCTTATGAGCGGGCCAAGCGGTCTCGTCTGATTATCACCAACCACGCCTATTTTCTGACTCGAGTTGAGGATGATAAGGACTTCGTTAAGGACCAGGTTTTGATTGTTGATGAGGCGCAGAAACTCTTCTTGAATTTAGAACAGTTTTCCCGCCGCCAGGTCAATTTGACAAAAGTGATGAAAGAAATTCATGCTGGCCTAGAAAATCCAGAAAGCCACTTGCAGGGTAGAATTTTGGAGAGTCTGCAATTTGAATTATCCAATCTAGTCCAGGGCTATTACAAGAATCATCAGGCCAACCTTTCCAAGCAATCGGTCAAGCAGATTAGTCAAGACTTGGCTGAGCTGGATAACCCTGAATTTAGAGAGCTAAAGGATGCTTTTGCACCGGTATTCTCTGATTTCTGGCTTAGCCAAGATTGGGCAGCAGAGCACCGGATAACTAAGTTAAATAGTGCTCGGATGGACTTTATGAATTTTCGTGATTTCCTACCTCAGACCCAAAAGACTTATTTTATCTCTGCTACCCTAGAAATTAGTGCTCGGATTTCCTTACCAGACTTGCTAGGTTTTGAGGCTTATGACTATTTGCGGTTAGCCCGAGAGTCTCATAGTGGCCAAAAAATCTGGCTGGATAGCTCCATGCCAAGTATTCCTGACTTGTCTGCCCAGAATTACGCCCAGGAGATTGTAGCGAGATTACTGGATTTAGCCCAACTCAAGAAACCTATCTTGGTTCTTTTCAACGCCAAGAAGCCCATGTTTGACGTCTCTGAAAAATTAGATGAGACAGGGCTAGCCCACCTTTGTCAGCATAAGAATGGCCCGGCAGCCAATGTCAAACGGCGTTTCGACAAGGGAGAGGCTAACATTCTTCTGGGAACGGGCTCCTTCTGGGAAGGGGTGGATTTCGCCAGTCAGGATGGCCTGATTGAAGTCATTACCCGTCTACCCTTTGATAATCCAGAGGATCCCTTCATTAAGAAGGTCAATCGGCAACTGACTGCTTCAGGCAAACATCCTTTTTATGACTACAGCCTCCCTTTAACTATTTTGCGGCTCAAACAAGCTATCGGTCGCAGCAAACGTAGAGAAGATCAGATGTCAGCTGTCCTAATCCTGGACAAGCGGGTCTTGACGAAAGGGTATGGTCATCAGATATACCAGTCCCTAGCCCAAGAGTTCCCTCTAGCAGAAGGGAAATTTGCAAGAATATTGGCGGAAGTGGCTCAATTTTTCAAAAATATTTGATATAATAACGACAGTCAGATTAGAGAGCCGATAACGCTCGAAAATCTGACTTAGTAAGAAGTTTAGGCAAGCCACCCTAGTGGTTGCCGTAGGAATAGAGCCATTTTAATGGCCTCTTTCCTTAACTGATTGACAGTTGAAAAGGTTGGTAGTATGAAAGAGCCTAAAAAAGGCCATTTTTGGCGGTATTTTATCAGTATTCTGGCAGTTTTAATTCTTATTGGCGCCCTTGTTTCTATTTTTTTGGTTGGAGCTATTAAGCCTCACCGAGACGCGAGGAATCAGGCTATTCGGACAGCCAAGCAGTATGCCAATATTAGCGCCATTAGCGATGTCGAGCAATATAATGGCCATGAGGTCTTCTACACGGTCTTTGGCAAGGATAAGTCGGGCCAAAAGATTATGGTGACCATCAATAAAAAGCATGCTGGTCAGGTCTACGTTTACCAGGCTGACCAAGGCCTTACAGCAAAGGATGCCCAGAAGGTGGCTAAGACTAATGGTGCCAAGACCATTCAAAAGACAACCTTTGGGATGGCCAAGGGCGTGCCCATTTGGGAAGTGCGCTCCGGTAGCCAATACTACCTCATCGACTTTAAAACTGGTGATTTAATTCAAAGGGAGGGCTTATGACTTATTTATCCAATCGCGTTTTAGAGATGGCAGAAAGTGTTACCCTGGCAGCAGGGGCTAGAGCAAAAGAACTCAAGGCCCAAGGGCGTGATATTCTCAGCCTAACGCTAGGACAACCCGATTTTGCCACACCCAAAAATATTCAAGAAGCAGCTATCAAGGCCATCCAGTCTGGTCAAGCCTCCTTTTACACGGTGGCCTCTGGCTTACCTGAACTCAAGGCAGCCATCAATACCTACATGGAAAATTTCTATGGCTACTCCGTAGAGCCCAACCAGGTAGTAGCAGGAACAGGGGCGAAATTTGTCCTCTATGCCTTCTTCATGGCAGTCCTTAATCCTGGTGACGAGGTCATCATTCCCACCCCTTACTGGGTCTCCTATGCCGATCAGGTCAAGGTGGCTCAAGGTCAGCCAGTCTTCGTTCCCGCCAAGGAAGAGAATCACTTCAAGGTGACGGTCGAGCAGTTGGAAGCAGCCAGAACCGATAAGACCAAGGTCTTCCTCCTAAATAGTCCCTCCAATCCCACAGGGATGATTTATGAGGCTGACGAGTTGCGGGCCATCGGGGACTGGGCTGTCCAACACGACATCCTCATCCTGGCAGATGATATCTATGGCCGTCTGGTCTATAATGGAGCCAAATTCACACCCATCTCAACCCTATCCGAGGCCATCAGAAAGCAAACTACTGTGGTCAATGGGGTAGCTAAATCTTACGCTATGACCGGTTGGCGGGTCGGATTTGCTGTTGGTAATCCTGAGATTATTGCAGCTATGGCCAAGATTATCGGCCAGACAACATCCAACCTGACAACTGTTTCCCAATATGCGGCTATCGAAGCCTTCACGGGCGACCAGTCCACAGTTGAAAGCATGCGCCAGGCTTTTGAGGAACGCCTCAACACCATCTATCCTCTGCTCAATGAGGTTCCTGGTTTTACCACAGTCAAGCCTCAGGGGGCCTTCTATCTCTTCCCTAATGTCAAGGAAGCCATGGCCTTGAAGGGCTACGATGACGTGACGGCCTTCACCACCGCTATCCTAGAAGAAACGGGCGTGGCCATGGTTACGGGAGCTGGCTTTGGGGCACCTGATAATGTTCGCCTCAGTTATGCGACCGATTTGGACACCCTCAAAGAGGCTGTCCGCCGTCTAAAGGTCTTTATGGAGGACTAAGGGCGTTAGGGCTGGCTGAGCTTTCGGTTCTTGGTTCAATTTAGAAAATATGACAAAAAGAGTAAAAATCATAGTTTCCTAATCATCTGGCTCCTAATCCTAGTCCTAGCTCTTGGCTATGTTAGCATTAGGAGCCAGATGGACATTTACCAGCTAAGAGACAAGGCTTGGCACCAGGCCTACGATCGTGATGACTTGCAGATTCAAAAGTGGGATAATCATTTCAAGATTAACTTTACGCAAAATGGTTCTGCGGGCTACAGTTGGAAGGTTAGTCAGGTGTCTAAGGGACTTAAGCTAGGTAAAATAGAGACTGAGGATACGACTTGGTTCGACCCAACGATTAATGACCGACAGGGAACCTCTTATCCCGCTCATCTCCAAGGAAGCGTTCCTATGGATGGCCACTATCAGTTTCATCTAGATTATAAATATGTCAACGAGAAGGCAAGATATGCCTCCCTCACCAAAAACTATATTATCTCCCTTGACTGCCAAAATGGTGTCATTAGCAAAATTACCCTTGAGGACAATAGTCCCGCCCATAAATAAGAAGTAGAAAAAAGAAAGAGAAAATTCATGTCAAAAGAACTCATATCAATTATTGATGTTAAAGACCATGTTGGTCAGGAAGTTACCATTGGAGCCTGGGTGGCTAACAAGTCCGGTAAAGGGAAGTTAGCCTTCCTCCAATTGCGAGATGGAACAGCCTTTTTCCAAGGTGTTGCCTTCAAGCCAAACTTCATCGAAAAGTATGGCCAAGAAGCAGGACTGGAGAAATTCAACCAAATCAAGCACCTGAGCCAGGAAACTTCTGTCCTAGTTACAGGGACCATCAAGGAAGACGACCGCTCTAAGTTTGGCTACGAAATGGATGTGACCGATGTCCAAGTGGTTGGTCAGTCTCACGACTATCCCATCACCCCTAAGGAACACGGAACAGACTTCCTCATGGATAACCGCCATCTCTGGTTGCGGTCTCGCAAGCAAATGGCCATCATGCAAATCCGTAATGCTATTATTTATGCGACTTATGAATTCTTTGACAAGAACGGCTTCATGAAGTTTGATAGCCCAATCCTGTCAGGAAATGCGGCAGAAGATTCAACCGAACTTTTTGAAACCGACTACTTCGGAACCCCAGCCTACCTCAGCCAGTCTGGTCAGCTCTATCTTGAAGCGGGTGCCATGGCTCTGGGCCGGGTCTTTGACTTCGGACCTGTTTTTCGGGCTGAAAAATCTAAGACCCGCCGTCACTTGACCGAATTTTGGATGATGGATGCGGAGTATTCCTTCCTCAATCACGACCAGTCACTGGACCTACAAGAAGCCTATGTCAAGGCTCTGATTCAAGGCGTTTTGGACAAGGCTCCTCATGCTCTGGAAATCTTGGAGCGGGATGTAGACCTGCTTAAGAGCTACATCGACAAGCCTTTCAAACGGGTTTCTTACGATGATGCCATTGACCTCCTGCAGGAGCATGAAAATGATCCGGATACCGATTACGAGCATTTGGAACATGGGGACGACTTTGGCTCCCCTCATGAAACCTGGATTTCCAACTACTTTGGTGTCCCAACCTTCGTGGTCAACTACCCAGCCAGCTTTAAGGCCTTCTATATGAAGCCAGTCCCTGGCAATCCTGACCGGGTCCTCTGTGCCGACCTCTTGGCTCCAGAAGGTTATGGGGAAATTATCGGTGGTTCCATGCGGGAAGATGACTACGATGCCCTCGTTGCCAAGATGGACGCCCTGGAAATGGACAAGTCCGAGTACGAATTCTACCTGGACCTGCGTAAATATGGTTCCGTCCCTCACGGTGGCTTTGGTATCGGAATCGAACGGATGGTCACCTTCGTCGCCGGCACCAAACACATCCGCGAGGCCATCCCATTCCCACGGATGCTCCATCGGATTAAACCCTAAGATACAAAGCTCGCAAAAAGGCAAAGTAAAAATAGACAATTGATAGAAAATCCTGATTTTCTAGGAGATTGGTCTTTTTTACACAGCCTTTCGAGCGTGTTCAATTAGTAACAGACAAAGTTTAGCTAAGGCTAGTGCCTTGCTAAACTACGCTAACTACTATTGTGGTTTAGCTATGTCCCTTACTAGCAGAGAACATTCAGTAACATCGACTGAATGTTCTCTGCGTCGTAGTAGCCAAAGTTTAACTTGACAATTCAATGTCAGTTTAACCAGGGTGACTGCTATAAGGCGGCTCACCTATAGTTACCACTAACTCCGAAAGAGGAGCATTATCGGCTCCTCTTTCTCCGTGTCGTAAGATACAAAGTAAAATATAATTAAAAACGAGGAGCTAAATTGCTTCTCGTTTTTTATATCATCATTTTTTCAAAAACTAGCCACCTTATACTCTTTGAAAAACAAAATTAGCATTTGGGATATTTTCTTAGGTTGTGCGGACGCAAGCAACCTCCTCCGGAGTTTCATTGCTAAATTTTGAGCCTAGGGTCTCAAAATTTCCGTTATTCGTAACAGCGCAACTGTTACGAATAATACCACAACGGCGAAAGTATCCCAATTTGTCTATTCTGTTTACATAAACTGAGATTAGAACAGTGGATATTCTTTGTAATAACTGCTATTTTTGAATTTAAATGAGTATTAATTAAAAAATGGTTAGTTTTCTATATTTTACTTTGTTCCAGATTGATAAAGTCGATAAATTCTTATTTTAAAATAGCTATTTCCTTGTTTTCTTTTCGGTGCATTAAGTAAGTAAAGGAGACAGGAGTGGTTATTGCTTGAGGGAGTTGATAAGCAATGTCAGATTGAAAGTCATTTTTCAGGTAGAGTGGAAGATAAGAGATACCTTGCCCCATTTCAATCAACTTTTCCGTTATTGGTATATCTTTAATAGCTAAAAATTCAGTCTCTGGGACTAAAGATTTAATCTCCTCCTTTAGAGAATCCCAGTAATGAGGGTGATTATCAGATAGCACCTGATATTTTTGAAATAATTCTATTTCTTCGAGACCTGTATCAGACTTTGGTAAAAATAGAGCAATTTTACCTTCGCAGATTTTTTCAGTATAGAGATTCTTTGTGAATGGCACCTCTCTATCAATACCAATATCAAATTGGTTGTTTTCAAGAGCTAAAGTCATATTTCGTGCTACTACTGAAATAGTTATTTTTATATCTGGGTGCTTCTGAAGAAATGCTGGTAAAAATTTTGGTAAGAGGTATGTCGAGATATAAGGGGAGACAGCAATATCGAGTTGCTTGGATAGATTCCTATCTTTTAATTGAATTGTTTTTATTCCATCTTCATAGGTTTTTACAAGTCGTTCAGCAATAGGTATAAACTCTTTTCCGGTGGTTGTTAGAGTTAACTGTCTACCAATGGTTTCAAATAATTTAACTTGTATGTGTTTTTCAAGTTTTTTGATTTGCTGGTGTAGGGTCGGCTCAGTTAAAAAAAGCTCCTCACTTGCTTTTCGGTAGTTCAAATGTTTAGCAAGAATAAGAAAAGTATAATACCAGTCTAAATTCATAATAATTCCAATCTAACAGAAGTTTTTCCTAATGGTTTATAAAGTTTTTTCAAATGGTTTTGAGGTTTATATTGAGATATGATGGGGACAGGTAAATTATAGCGTATTTATGATTAAAAGGAGACAATCATATGCAAATTAGAACGAAATTTAAGAACAATGTATTACCGCATTCTTATGGCAAAAAAGCTGATGAGAAAGATATTTTGATGGGAAATCCCGTACGGTCATTTCCCTTTGAGGTAGAAAATTTGCCTAGAGGAACCAAATATTTAGCCTTTTCACTGGTTGATTATGATGCCATTCCAGTTTGTTCATTTCCGTGGATTCATTGGTTAGGTGCTAATTTATCTGTGAGTGGAAGCAGTTATTCGGTTCCTGAAGATTTAAGTCGTAATACAGGTGCTGAATTTGTTCAAGGAAAAAACAGTTTCTCTAGTCCACTTTTGGGAGAAGATTTTTCAGAAATCGCAACTTTATTCGTAGGTCCAACACCACCTGACAAAGATCATAGATACACACTTACTGTTTATGCACTTTCAGAACCAGTCAATCTTCAAGAAGGATTTTATCTGAATCAGCTATTGGATGCAGTTTCTGATAAAATTTTATCTAGTGCTCAGATCAATTTGATTGGTCAGTTTTAAATATAAAAGAGGTCGAGAGTTAATCTCGGCCTTTATCTTATTAGCCCCCTTCCCTTCTGTTTAAATCTTCTGAATATTTTGCTATAATAGGGGCACCATGGGGGCTTGGACTTCCCAAATCTATTTTGTTACCGCTAATCAAGTAATAATCAAGAGATGATTAGGAGGAGATGTTATGACAACGACTGTAATGGCTAACTACAGCTACGGAGAAGACTGTTACCAAGAAATTCCAAAGGTGCTCAAGTCTTATGGGATTCATCGTGTGGCCCTCATCGGTGGAAAGAGAGCTCTGGCGGCAACGGAAAAAGAGGTTCGAGAAATCTTGTCTAAGGCCGGCATTGAGACGACCGGAAGCTTTGTCTATGGGGTGGATTCAACCCAGACCAATATTGATAAGTTAGTCGCCAAACCAGCTGTCCAAGAGGCTGATGCTATCTTTGGTTTCGGTGGAGGTCGTGCCTTAGATACCACCAAGATGGTCGCAAAGGAGTTAGACAAACCAACCTTCACCTTCCCGACTATTTGTTCAAATTGTTCAGCAGGGACAGCCATTGCTGTGGTCTACAAGGACGATCATTCGGTGCTCCGCTACGGTTACCCAAACTCTCCTCTGCATATCTTTATCAATACTCGCGTTATTGCCCAAGCCCCAAGTAAATATTTTTGGGCCGGTATCGGTGATGGAATTTCTAAGGCACCGGAAGTGGAGCATGCAGTAGCAGAAGCTAAGAAAAAGGGTTTGCTTGAGCTCCCTCATACAGCAACATTGGGTCACGCTGTTGCCCTATCCTCCAAGGATGCTTTCTATTATTATGGTAAGCAAGGTCTGGAGGATGTAAAAAATAAGCGACCTTCAAAGGCGGTTGAAGAAATTGCTTTGGACATTGTTGTCTCAACAGGTTATGCCTCAAACTTAGTCAACCAACCTGATTTTTACTACAATTCTTGCCATGCTCACGCTTTTTACAATGGAACAACGGCCATTCAACGTCAGGGTGAGTACCTGCATGGTGTTGTTGTATCCTATGGTGTCTTAGTTCTTCACGCCTACTTTGAAGAAACTGATGAGTTAGAAAGAGTTGCCCAGTTCAATAAGGAACTGGGACTGCCAACTACTCTCAAGGAATTGGGTTTGACGCAAGCTGACGTTCCCAAGATTGTCCAAGTTGCCCTGACGACCAATGAATATAAGAATACCCCTTTTGATGGTGAAAAATTTGCCCAAGCCATCTTGGCTGTTGACCAATTAGGGCAAAAGTTAGCATAAATTAGAAAGTGTGACTTTATGAAAATCTTCCATACTGATAAAGCTCCTAAGGCCCTAGGCCCTTACGTTCAAGCCAAGCAAGCTGGCGACCTCCTCTTTGCCTCTGGTCAAGTTCCTCTGTCTCCAGAAACGGGCCAAGTGGTTGGCACTAGCATTGAAGAGCAGACTCAACAGGTATTAAAAAATATCAAGGCTATTCTGGAAGCCGCTGGAACCGACTTTGACCATGTGGTTAAAACCACCTGTTTCCTGAGCGACATCAATGATTTTGCGGCATTCAATGAAGTCTATGCGACGGCCTTCAAGGAAGAATTTCCTGCTCGCTCCTGCGTAGAAGTGGCCCGCCTGCCTAAGGATGTCAAGGTCGAAGTAGAAGTCGTTGCCTATCTGGGATAAACCAGCAGAAATAGTTGGGCTATCTGATTTCATACTTATTTAACATTAAAACTTTCATTTTTGATACTTTCTTAAAAAGTGCGGACGCAAGCAAACTTCTCACGAAGTTTCATTGCTAATTTTCGAGCCATTGTCTCGAAAATTCCCGTTATTAGCTAAAACTGTAGTTGTCGCTAATAATACCACTTTTGCGAAAGTATCACTTTATCATTCTGTCATCCAATTAAAATACTCGGCTTTTTAGCGAATTGTGTCCATGATGGAGCAAAAGATAGCAGGTTTTAAACCTTAAAGAGTATCAAAACATAAGCAAAGACCCTTGGTTGGATATCAGGGGCCTTTTGTATTCTATTTATCTGCAAACTCTGGATTTGCCTCACGGATCAGATGCCCATAGGTTGGAAGAAGGCTGTCAAAAGCTTCTTGAACTTGGTCTGGAATATCGACATGAACCAGATAGTTTTTCCCCTTGGTCCGTAGCCGTCAGGCTTGTCTTGTAATCGAGGAATTTCTCCCATGAGCAGACGGATGTAGTCTTGTGCTGACCACATGCCCAATGAATTCTGTGGTTGAAGACTGATAGTCTCGTCTTGACTGATGAACTCAACTTCATAGGCAGCATAGTGGATAGCCTTGATATGGGGTGCTTGCTTGGCAAGCGTAGCCCCCATCCGTCTTTGCATGCTGGCATCTTGGCAGAGGATTATGGATTGACACTCCAGATTTTCAGCAGCAATCAGGTCCAGAAGATAGCTAATATTATTGCCACAGTTGGTAGATTTGGTCTCCAAAAAATCAGCACTGAGACCGTATTGGTCTTGGAGAATTTGGTTAAATAGCTGAGCCTCTGTTGTATTATTTGGAACAGTGAGATTTGGAAATGCTTTTCTAGCTTCTTTTACCAGTGCAGGTGTAGTATGTCCGGCCCCACCAATTATGATGTAATGCTTGGCTATTTGATTGTTCATGGCCTGTGCCAGCACATTGATCCCTTCCAAAATACTGCCGCCAAAGAAGGCAAAGATGTCTGCTTGGCGGATGCCTTGATGGGTGTAAAGATTGCCCTGATTGATCTGGTCGAAGTCTCTGGGGCCCAAGTAGCTGGCTAGGGTGTTGAGGGCTGAAATGGTGTCTGTCATGCTTGGTCCTTTCAAGTGCTCTTGCCTACATTATAGCACGGCTCATCACCAGAGTGTACACAGAGAACTTTCCAAGAAACTGACTGCGCAAAAAAAGCAAGCTAAATCTAGGAAGTAAGAACTGTTATTAAACCTATTTTCAGAAGTGTAAATGTCCGATTTTTTGCTAGGTTGCCTTGATGTGATACACTAAAGGAACTTAAAAGTCCGAAGAAATTAATACATAAGAAAAACACCTAGACGGCCATCTAGGTGTTCCTTTTTAGCGATTTTGCTTACCAGACAGGAGAAAGTAGACCAATTGTAGCAACTCTAGACCATGGTTTGATCTATGGCTTTTCTATTTTTAGCCATGACTTTCAGCCTTCTGCATTTTCTTGGCGGTTGTCATCATGAGGCGAATTCGGTTGAGTTGGTTGACCTCTGAGGAGCCTGGGTCGTAATCAATGGGAGCGATATTGGCTCCCTTGTATTGGCGACGGAGCTCCTTGAGCATACCCTTACCAACCACGTGATTAGGCAGGCAGCCGAAAGGCTGTAGGCAGACGATATTTTTGACATTGCTATTGAGGAGCTCAATCATTTCCCCAGTCAGGAACCAACCTTCGCCGGTATGGTTACCGATGGAGATAATTTTTGAAGCCTGGCTAGCGATTTGGTAGATGGACTCGATACCGTCAAAACGCTGCGATTTTTCTAAGGCCTTGTTCATCGGTTTTTCTAGGAAATTGATGGTATCAATGGCTAGCTTAGCAAAACGTTTAGCCTTGGGGCTCATGTCCAGCTCGTCAGACTTCCAGATTTGATTGAAGAGGGAGTAATTCATAAAGCCAATCAGGTCGGGAACGACGGCCTCACCCCCTTCACGCTCGATGGTACCAACGATGTCATTATTGGCAGTTGGGGCATATTTGACTAGGATTTCGCCGACCACGCCGACACGCGGTTTACTATCGAAGTCCTGGGTTGGTAAATTATCAAAATCCTTGATAATCCGCTTCATATTGCGGTTAAATTCAAAGTAGGAACCGGATTTGATATTCTTTCTGGCAAGCTCCAGCCACTTGTCATAGAGGGCATTGGCGGAGCCAGGAACCGCTTCATAGGGACGAACCCGGTAAAGCAGACGCTCGAAGAGGTCCCCGTAGAGAACGGCAATCAGCAGGCGTTTAACAAAGGGCAGGGTGATGTTCCAGCCAGGCGTTTCCTCGGTCCCTTGGTTACCCATGGAAATGGAAACGACAGGAATCTGTGGAAAACCAGCATCCTTGAGGGCCTTACGCAGCAAAGGAATATAGTTGGTAGCCCGACAGCCGCCACCGGTCTGGGTCATCATCACACTGGTGTTATCCAGATCGTAGTCACCACTTTGCAGGGCTTCAACCAGCTGGCCGATGGTAATGATGGCAGGGTAGCAGGCATCATTGTGGACAAATTTGAGGCCAACATCAACGGCCTGCCGGTCCATGGCTGGCAGGATAACCACCTTGTAGCCGGCTTGCTTGAAGGCCTCCTCAATTAGGCCATTCTGGTGAATAGGCGATAGCATAGGCATGAGGAGGGTGTGGGTCTTCTTCATGGCCTTGGTAAAGACAGGTTCTGCTGGCTTTTGCTTGTCCTCCTTATCGGTCTCATCCAGCTTCAGGCTAGTGACCTGATTGAAGATGTGGTCCAGATTGACTGTTTGAGCCTTCTTATCACGTTCTTGGACGGCAGCCTTGAGCGAGCGTAGCCGAATTCGAATGGCTCCCATATTGCTGCCTTCGTCAATTTTCAGGGCGGTGTAGAGTTTATTGTGGCCCCGCATGATTTCTTCGACCTGGTCGGTTGTAACGGCATCCAGACCACAACCGAAACTATTAAGCTGGACTAATTCCAGATTGGGATTTTTAGCGACCACCTTGGCGGCAGCGTAGAGACGGGAATGGTAGACCCATTGGTTAACGACCCGCAGGCCGGAAACTTCTTCCAGACCAGAGACCATGTCCTAGGTCAGGACGTGGAAGCCTTCTTGGGTGATAATATTGGCGATGCCGTGGTTGATTTCAGGGTCTAGGTGGTAGGGCCGACCAGAAAGGACGATGGCCTTTTCTTTCTTGAGGGCAATCTTAGTCAACAACTCATCAGCCTTGGCCTGCAAGTCGGCCTTGAAATCGGCCAGGGCCTGATAACCATGTTCAACTGCCTGGCTAATGGCTTCCTGGCTAATATCAGGATAGTCCTTGGCAAAGGCCTTGGTCAGGGAAGAAACCAGGGTTTTGGGATTGGCCAAATTCACGAAGGGATGGAAGTATTTGACCTGACCATCACGGATAGGGTCCATGTTCTTCTCGATAACTTCAGGATAACCCTGAACAATAGGACAGTTATAGTGGTTGGGTGCCTTGCTATTTTCAATCCGTTCATAGATGACGCTAGGATAAAAAATGGCATCCACCTGCTTGTCAATCAGGGCCTGAATATGACCGTGAACCATCTTGGCAGGGTAGCAGACGGTGTCGCTAGGAATGGTTTCAATCCCCTTCTCATATAAGGCTTTGTCAGACTTGGGGGAAATCTGTACCCGAAAGCCCAGGTCGGTCAGAATCGTATGCCAGAGGGGATAGTTTTCATACATGTTGAGCACACGGGGAATCCCCATGACCCCGTGTGAGGCCTTGCGTTTGGACAGAGCCTTGAATTTAAAGAGTTTTTTGTACTTGTAATCGACCAGATTTTCTTTCTGCTGGCTGCGGTCAAATTTAATCTTGGTTACCTTTTCAGCCCCCCGCTCACAGCGGTTACCGGTAACGAATTTGGAGCCGTCACTGAAAATAGTCACGGTCAGGGCACAGTTATTTTCACAGAGGCCACAGCGGGTGAATTCTTTTTCAGCTGTAAAATGATCCAGTTCAGACAGGCCCATGATGGCTGAGCTGGTCTTTACAGCTGCCTTCTTTTCTTCAGTCATAAGATTCTCTCCTTTAGGCTTGAGCTGGAGCCGGCTGACTTAACTGAGCCTGGCTCAATTCGTCTTCATATTTTTCTTGGGCAATTAGGGCACAGCCATAGGCCCCCATGAGACCAGCGATACTGGGACGAACCACTTGCCGACCGGAAACCAATTCAAAGGCTCTTAGGACGGCTTCGTTGTAGAAGGTTCCTCCTTGGACAACGATTTTTTGGCCCAAATCCTCAGACCTTTTGAGCTTGATAACCTTGTAGAGGGCATTCTTGATAACTGAATAGGAGAGGCCAGCCGAGATGTCAGCAACAGTCGCTCCTTCCTTTTGTACCTGTTTAACTTTGGAGTTCATAAAGACGGTACATTTTGAGCCCAGATCAACAGGATGCTTAGCTAGGAGGGCAACTTGAGCAAAATCTCTGACATCGTACTTGAGCGACTTGGCAAAGGTTTCGATGAAGGAGCCACAGCCAGACGAACAAGCTTCGTTGAGCTGAATGCTGGAGAGAGCCCCATCCTGAACGCTCATGGCCTTCATGTCCTGACCGCCAATGTCGAGGATAAAATCAACCCCAGGATTGAAGTAGTTGGCGGCCTTGAAGTGGGCGACGGTCTCTACCTCACCATAGTCAACCCGCAGAGCTGCCTGAATTAATTTTTCCCCGTAGCCGGTCACGCAGGAGCGAGCGATGTAGGCACCTTCTGGCAATTGTTGATAGACCTGCTTGAGGACAGCGATGATATTTTCCAAGGGTTGGCCTTGGTTGTTGCCGTATTGTTGGAAGAGAATGCTGCCATCAGGGTCGATGAGCACCAGCTTAGAAGTTGTTGAGCCGGCATCAATTCCCAGAAAGAGAGGACCGCTGGCTTGGGCAATATCCCTGTAACTCACGCTGGCTTCATTATGGCGTTCTCGCCAATCTTCCAGTTCTTCCTGGTCGTGAAAGAGGACATCCAGGGTATTCTTGGGGTTTAGGGTTTGGCTTTGCTTGGTTTCTAGGTTGCTAATGATTTGCGACAGCTTGAGCTGGGCCTGTTCCTCATTGAGGGCTGCCCCCATGGCGACAAAGAGCTGCGGATTGTCCGGGAAAATGACATCTTCAGGAGCAATATCCAGGGTCTCAATAAAACGTTGGCGGAGCTCACTCATGAAATAGAGAGGACCACCCAGAAAGGCGATTTTCCCTTTTATCTTACGGCCCGAAGCTAGGCCGGAAATAGTCTGATTGACCACGGCCTGAAAGATAGAAGCCGCAATGTCTTCCTTGCGAGCCCCTTCATTAATCAAGGGTTGAACATCAGTCTTGGCAAAGACCCCGCAACGACTGGCAATAGGATAAATAGTTTGGTAGCCCTTGGCGAGTTCATTAACTCCGTCAGCGTCTGTCTTGAGGAGCTGAGCCATCTGGTCGATAAAGGCTCCTGTTCCGCCGGCACAGGTCCCATTCATCCTCTGTTCCAGACTGTCGCCAAAGAAGGTCATCTTGGCGTCTTCGCCCCCCAATTCAATAACCACATCGGTCTCAGGAATCAGGGCCTCAACGGTGGTTGTCGCCGCAATAACTTCCTGAACGAAGGGGATTTGTGCTGCGTCTGCCAGTCCCATACCACCAGAACCAGTAATAGCAATGGTGACAGGGCAGTCGCCCAACTCAGCCATGGCATCTTGTAGCACCTTGATAGTGGCTGTTTTCACATCCGAATAGTGACGCTCGTAACGGGCAAAGAGGAGTTGATTGTTTTCGTCAAAAATGACTACCTTGACAGTAGTTGATCCAACGTCGATACCTGCTTTATACATCATCACACATCAGGCAAACAAGGAGGCTATCAGCCCCTGTCAGAGAATAGACTATGGTCAGTCCATCCCGCTAACTTCTGATTGCTTGTCTGCCCTTCCATCCTTTCTTTTCATAAATGATTAGATTGGCCAGTTGGGTGGGAAACCAGTTCTTTAAGAACCGACTTGACGATTTTATCAACCGAATGGACTTCAAAATCGTTGGACTTTTAAGCCTCATTTCGCAAAAGGTCTCAGAAATGCTAACCTTGATTAGAATCAGTTAGAAAACCTGTCAAGAATTCCGCAATCTACTGGCTAATAAACGGACTGTTTATTATAATGTTATTATAAAACCCAAGGGATTTAATTCAATCATTGATTTTAAAAAAACTGTTGTTTAAACAACACTTACCTAACAATCTGTTGTTTAACTCCATTTGATTTAATAAAGAAGGCTCTTATGAAATTTACAGATATTCGCTACCTCCGAACGGAAAAATTGATTTTTGATGCTTTGATCAGTCTTCTGAGCGAAAAGTCCTATGAAAAGATAAGTGTTCAAGATATTACAGACCGTGCCATGATTAATCGGGCCACCTTCTATGCCCACTATGCCGATAAGGACCAACTTCAGGCGGGGATTCAAAAACAACTCATGGATCAACTATCGGATATGATTGATGCGGCTCAGGTAACCTCAGGTGATACGGTTAAGGTCAAGAAGGCGGAGAAACTTTTGGCTGATTTTTACCATGGGATTGAGAAAGCCCCGGCGGTGGCTAAAATCGTCAGTCGCAGTATCTCTCAGGAGCTTGTTAAAGAGAAGTTTAGCCAACTCTTGCAGGAAAAGTATGCCCATCTCTTAGCGAAGCTCAACGTGCTAGAGTCAGGTCAGCCAGTCCCGACCGATTTCATCGTCGCCTATCTAACCAGTATTTTTACAGGCACCCTCTATTGGTGGCTTAAGTCCGATTTCGCCATGCCGGCCAAGGAATTAGCCCGCCTAGTCATCACCCTGATTAGTAATGGCCATCTGACAGTCATGGGGGTCATCATTAACCGTGATTGATGATAGAGCTAAGATAGGACGGGCCCCGCTATGTTTAAGGCTCTGATGATGACCAATCAGTTGCTTCAACAGACCCTAAAGGCTACTTCAGAGGAAAGGAATGCAATCTTATACTCATTACGGGGGCCTGTCCTAGCCTCTTGATTTTTGCTATAATAAACTGGTATAGAAAGTAGGTAAAATATGTCAGAAGACAAACTCGTTTATGACGCTCTTAACCACCAACCCTATCACTTGACTGAAGGGGTCTTTTTATCGGAAGTTGATGGTCAGCTTAAAAATCTTATCAAGCTTGATCATCCCCAGCTTAAAGATGATGATTTTATTTCTAATAAAAATTTGCTTCATTATCGTCTGATTTTCCTTAATAATACCATTGAACGAGCACAGGTGAAAAACGATTATATCCGTGAGACAGTCTATGATGTTACTAAAAATGGCGATTATCAGACTATGGATGTCCAAGAAGCCCTAGATAGTAAGGTTACATTTGGCCAAAGGATTGCTGATGATGTGGCTCGCTTCGGTGGCTCCTGGACCTTTATTATCAGCTTCACCCTCTTTATGGCGATTTGGATGGCTGTTAATGTTTATAAGCCTTTTGGTATCCAGTTTGATGCCTATCCCTTTATCCTTTTGAACCTAGCCCTATCGACGCTGGCAGCTATCCAAGCACCTCTGATTATGATGAGTCAAAATCGGGCCAGTGATTATGACCGCTTGCAGGCCAAGAATGACTTTAATGTCAACAAGAAATCCGAAGAGGGAGTCCGTCTTCTCCATACCAAACTGGATCACCTGGTTCAACAAGACCAATCAGACCTCCTGCAGGTGCAAAAGCTTCAGACAGAAATGTTGGCTTCTATTACCCAACAGCTGGATGATTTACAAAAGACTAATTACGAGCTCAAGACGCAGTTGGCAGCCAAAGAGGGATAAAAAGATATCACAATTAGTAAGGAAGATAGGAAGTTTGCTGATAGCAGCTTCCAGGGGCATTTCTTGAGCCTCGAAATGAGTTAGCGAGGATAGTTTGGGGATAGACTAGACTTCCCGCAACACTCTTTTTGACTAGTCGATAATACTAGTCAAAAAGAGGTAGTAAAGGAGGCAGACAAGGTACTCTAGTACTTGTCTGCCTCCCTTGAACCTAAGAGTGCTAGAGTGAGGCAAATCGATTTGGCGAAATCACGATTGCGTCTCACTCTCTGTAGTAAGTGTAAATACAAAGTTATGGACTTTGCCTTGTCTGTTGGAAAGTCTTGATTTTCGAAGAGTCAAAAAAATCGGGAGAGACAAAGCCTTTTAGCCTTGCCTGCCTCCAATGAAGGGAGAAAAACATGACAAACTCTATTGATTTAGTGATTGTAACAGGAATGAGTGGTGCTGGTAAGACCGTCGCTATCCAATCCTTTGAGGACATGGGTTATTTTACCATTGATAATATGCCTCCAGCTCTGGTACCCAAATTCATGGAGTTGGTTGGCCATAGTGAGGACAATGACCGAGTTGCCCTGGTTGTTGATATGCGGAGCCGTCTCTTTTTCAAGGAAATCAATTCTATTTTGGATGAATTAGACAAGAATCCTGCCATCAACTTCAAGATTCTCTTTTTGGATGCTACCGATGGTGAATTGGTGGCCCGCTATAAGGAGACCCGTCGCAGCCATCCCCTGGCCGCTGACGGTCGCGTTATGGACGGGATTAAACTGGAGAGGGAGCTTCTGGCTCCCCTAAAGAGCATGAGTCAAAATGTGGTGGACACTACCGAATTAACCCCTCGCCAATTACGCAAAGCCATTTCCGAGCAGTTTTCATCGGATGATGATGCCACACCATTTCGGATTGAAGTCATGAGCTTTGGTTTCAAGTACGGTCTGCCCTTGGATGCCGACCTAGTCTTTGACGTCCGTTTTTTGCCAAATCCTTATTATATTCCAGAATTACGCAACCAAACAGGGCTTGATCAGGAAGTGGCCGACTATGTTATGGACCATGATGAGTCAGAAGACTTTTACCGTCACCTCTTGGCTTTGATTAAACCAATTCTGCCAGGCTATCAAAAAGAAGGCAAGGCTATCTTGACCATTGCCGTTGGTTGTACAGGTGGTCAACACCGTAGTGTAGCCTTTGCTCACAGACTGGCCCAAGATTTAAAGACCGACTGGGTTGTCAATGAAAGCCACCGCGATAAGGATCGGCGGAAGGAAACGGTGAACCGCTCATGAGAAAACCAAAGATTACTGTTATTGGTGGTGGAACTGGGATTCCCGTCCTCCTCAAAAGCCTACGGCATGAAAATGTTGATATCACCGCTATCGTGACCGTAGCCGATGATGGGGGTTCTTCAGGCCAGCTCCGTTCTGCCATGCAGCTGACTCCGCCTGGCGACCTCCGCAATGTTCTGGTAGCCATGAGCGACATGCCCAAATTCTATGAAAAGATTTTCCAGTACCGCTTTAATGCAGACGATGGTGCCTTATCTGGCCACCCCCTGGGAAATCTGATTATCGCTGGGATTTCTGAGATGCAGGGCTCAACCTATAATGCCATGCAAATCCTCAGTAAATTTTTCCATACAACGGGTAAGATTTATCCTGCCAGCGAAGATGCTCTGACTCTTTATGCTGTTTTTAAAGATGGGCATGAGGTGGTGGGCGAGTCCAGTATTGCCGACTACGAGGGCATGATTGACCATGTCTTTGTCACCAATACCTACAATGCTAAAGAACCCTCTGCCAGCCGCAAGGTTGTTGAGGCCATCATGGATAGCGATATGATTGTCCTAGGCCCGGGGTCTCTCTTCACGTCCATTCTGCCCAATCTGGTTATTCCTGAAATTAAGCAGGCCCTCCTGGAAACCCAGTCAGAAGTGGCCTATGTCTGCAATATTATGACCCAGTACGGCGAAACCGAGCAATTTTCGGATGCCGACCATGTGGCTGTCCTCAATCGTCACCTAGGTGCCGATGTCATTGATACCGTTCTGGTTAATATCGAGCCGGTTCCCAAGGATTATATGGACACCAACAAGTTTGATGAATATCTGGTTCAGGTTGACCATGATTTCCTTGGTTTGCAGAAGCTAGTTAAACGGGTCATTTCTTCTAATTTTTTGCGTTTGGAAAATGGCGGAGCCTTCCACCATGGTGAGTTGGTCGTTGAAGAATTGATGCGCTTGATTAAGAGGAGAAAACGATGAGTTTTACCACCCAGGTCAAAGAAGAAGTGTTGGGGCTAGCCGGTGCCGACCCCAACCAGTTGTCAGCTATCATCAAAATGTCTGGCAGTCTGGGCCTGACCAGCTCTGGCTTGACCCTGTCTATCCTGACCGAAAATGCTAAAATAGCCCGTCATATCTATTCTCTCTTGGAAGAACTTTATGGCAGCCAACCTGATATTCGTTACCATCAGAAGACCAATCTGAAAAAAAATCGTGTCTATACTGTCTTTCTTGATCAGGATGTGGAAGCCATTCTGGCAGACCTGCAATTGGCAGATTCCTTCTTCGGGATTGAGACAGGAATTGCCCAGTCCCTGCTCCAAGATGATGAGGCAGGGCGTACCTATCTTCGGGGGGCCTTCTTGGCCAATGGTTCCATCCGTGACCCAGAGTCAGGCAAGTACCAATTGGAAATCTTTTCAGTCTACCGAGACCACGCCGAGGACCTGGCCCAGCTCATGCAAAAATTTATGTTGGATGCCAAGGTCATCGAGCATAAAAATGGAGCCGTTACCTATCTGCAAAAGGCTGAAGACATCATGGATTTTCTGATTGTCATCGGTGCCATGCAGGCCAAGGCTAATTTTGAAGAAATCAAGGTCATGCGGGAGACCAGAAATGACCTCAATCGGGCCAACAATGCCGAAGCCGCCAATATTGCCCGGACCGTAACGGCCAGTATGAAGACCATCAATAATATCATCAAAATCATGGATACAGCTGGCTTGGATATCCTACCGGTCGAATTACGCCAGGTCGCCCAAGTACGGGTGGCTCACCCCGATTATTCCATCCAAGAAATCGCCGACAGCCTCGAAACGCCCCTAAGCAAAAGCGGCGTCAACCACCGCCTCCGCAAAATCAATAAAATTGCTGAGGAATTATAAGATGCCAGGGACAAAGTCACTCTAATATTGTTATTTAGAGTGACTACGAAAGCTACCATTCTAGCTTTCTATGTCTCTGACTAACTCCGATAAAGCAGCTGGATTGACTGCTTTATCTACGCGTCGCAAAGTTGTAAAGCATCCCAAAGTAAAATAGGAAAACTGTCGAAGAAGTACAGGACTTCGAGACAGACTTTCTCTTTTTACAAAGGGATGTAGGCGTGCCCAATTCTTTGTGATATAGATGAACTAAAGTTTTTAACTTAGTTCGTCTACGGTTGTCGCTATGGCGACCAACCTATATCTCTCACTAATTCAGCTAAGTTGTCATGGTCGGCCAACTTAGCTTCATGTCGTAAGATGCCAGGGACAAAGTCAACAGAAAATGATTTCAAGAGGAGAGATAAAGGTCTCACCTCTTTTTCTTAGCTTCCGAAACCCATTAGCTATGCTAGTGGGTTATTTCGTTGGTCCCTGTACAATATCGTGACCTGCTTTGACATACCCAATATTTTTCACAAAAGTGCTTGCACTTCTTGTTTTTTATGATATACTTAACCAGTAAATGATTTAATTAACTGGTTAAGAAAGGCAGAGAGATGAAGAAAAAAAGACTGATAACCTTTGGGACCTTGTTGATTTTGGCCTGTCTCCTGGTCGGCGTGACTTGGTTCCATGAGCAGGAGAAGCAGAAGTCTGGTGACATTGAGGTAGTAGCTACCTTCTATCCCATGTATGAATTTACCAAGAATGTTGTTGGTGACCAGGGCCATGTTAGTTTGCTCATAAAGGCGGGCAAGGAGCCCCATGACTTTGATCCTTCAACCAAGGATGTAGCTACCATTCAAAAGGCTGACGCCCTCGTTTATGACAATGAGAGCATGGAGACCTGGGTGCCCAAGGTGAAAAAATCCATTGGCAAGAGCAAGACTGATTTTATCAGAGCGACTGGTAATATGGTTCTTCTAGCCGGAAGTGAAGAAGGTGAAGAGGAAGGCCATGAAGGACACCATCATGACTTTGACCCCCATGTCTGGTTGTCCCCTCAACGCTCGATTAAGCTGGTTGAAAATATCCGAGATAGCCTGTCCAAAAAATACCCTAAGAAGGCAAAGTTGTTCAAGAAAAATGCTGCCTCCTATATTAAGAAGTTGCAGGCCTTGGATAAGGAGTATAGTTCAGCCCTTTCGGCAGCCAAGCAAAAGAGCTTCATTACCCAGCACGCAGCCTTTGCCTACCTGGCTTTGGACTACGGCCTCAAGCAGGTCTACATCAATGGCATTTCGGCGGAGAGTGAGCCATCGGCTCAACACTTGGCTGACTTGACCCAGCAGGTTAAAGATTCTGGCATCAAGTATGTTTACTTTGAAGACAATGCCTCCTCAGCAGTTTCAGAAACCCTAGCAAAAGAGGCTGGTGTTGAAACCCTAGTTTTAAATCCAATCGAAAGTCTGACCCAGCAGCAAATGGACAAGGGGCAAGATTATTTCTCAGTCATGCATCAAAATCTAAAAAATCTACGCAAGACGACAGATAAGGAAGGACAAGAGCTGGCCAGTAAAGAGGCTGAAAAAACAGTTCAAAAGGGTTACTTCAAGGATGAGGAAGTTTCCAACCGTAGCCTGAGCGATTGGACAGGCTCTTGGCAATCAGTTTACCCCTATCTGCAAGACGGCAGCCTGGACCAAGTTTGGGACTACAAGGCCAAGCTTAATAAGGACATGACCGCCAAAGAGTACAAAGACTACTACAGCAAGGGCTACAAGACAGATGTGGAGGTTATCTCTATTAATGGGAAGAAAAATCAAGTAACCTTTACCCAAAAGGGTAAAAAGCAGACCTTCACCTACAAGTATGTGGGTTATAAGATTTTGACCTACAAGAAGGGCAACCGTGGTGTTCGCTATCTCTTTGAAACTAAGAATAGCAAAGCAGGAGCCTTTAGATATATCCAGTTCAGTGACCACAATATTTCTGACACCAAGGCGGAGCACTTCCATCTTTTCTGGGGCGATACCAGTCAGGATGCCATTTTACAGGAAATGGACAACTGGCCAACCTATTACCCTGCTAAGATGTCTGGACATGATATTGCCCAGGATTTGGTTGCCCATAGTTAAGAAATTGAAGAGAGATGAGTTCGATACTTGCAGCTAGCAAGAAAAAGTCCTGTTGACGAGCAGGTGATAGTTTGCGACAGTTGGATAAGCGAGCCGATAATG
>ERZ773263.574-NODE-574-length-25368-cov-4.214830_pt1 | contig 25368 bp, 17 predicted proteins | sample MGYA00511076_ERZ773263 | MGnify/ENA primary metagenome ERZ773263 (study PRJEB29015, sample SAMEA2738155) | human oral metagenome | biome: human oral; feature: human-associated habitat; material: saliva | place: China | collected 2195 ... | reverse complement strand
TATTGTTTTCCACAGAACAAGCAACTCGTCAACTTGTTAACCAGTCCACTCGTCCACTCTACCTAATCATAATTTTGAATTGTGAACTTTGAATTTTGAATTAAAGAGGAGCCTCTCCTGTATAGAACTTAATCAATCGGGTGATGGCTTGGGTGCATGCCGGACAGAACTCGGGATGGGCATTTGTGCGCATACGACAGTCTGGGTAAGCACGGTAAACACCGTGTTGAGCATAGCCAGCAGGCTCGTATGCACCCACTTTCCACTTATCTCTACGTGCGTTCGGCTTATCTAAGTCGGTTGGTTCTGGCGTTGGTAATGGAGTCTTCTTATCGATCATTCCTTCCCACTTGTTGTGGAAGTCGACCAGAGTTGTTAGGTTCGGTTCCCACGGTTCGACGTCTTTTGGATACATGTTAATCTCCTCTTTGGCATAAGCATACTCATCGCCGAGACCCGCAAAAGAGTGTCCAAACTCGTGAACGACCACTGGTTTGAAGTAAGCGTGATGTGCCATTGATAGGTTGTAAGAGTTCAGAATACCGCCACCACCGTACTTCTCCGTGTTTACCAATACGATGATGTGCTCGTAAGGTGTACCCGCCAACCAGTTGTGGAGGTCTTTGAGGTGGAGAGTCGTGAGGTATCTGTCACTATAGAAAGTGTCGAAATGTGAGTGGAGAGCCGTGTTCTTCCATATACCCTTTGATGGTTCGGACGTCCCGCTATCAACGGATGGAGCCTTGACAGCCACGATATTGAATCGAGAACGCAGCGATTTGAAAGGCTCGTGAGCGAAGAGGGCTTCCATCGCAATGCGACAATCCTTTATAAAGGTGGGCATTTCGGTCTCGGTGTAACCCTCCGCAATGTATGCGATGTGTATGCAGTGCGATGGATTGGTAGCCTGTTGCAAGGTTTCGTAAGGTGTGACATTATGCTCGCCGATGTGCCGGATGAGTATATCCCGTGGTGCAACGGTGTGCGTCATGCGGTTAGTAACCTCGCGCCGGTTGTTCCTTAGTTCGATAGTTACATCTGCCGTGTCCTTTGGATAAGGTATGAGAAAGACGTTCTCAAACGATTTCTTGCTATCACCCTGCGCCTCGTCGTAGGTGAGCCACTCCTGAAATAAGGTGGAGAAAGAGTTTCGATAGATCATTTTCTGCGTGCGATGATCACGCACAATGACCTGTCCATTGCCCTCAACAGGCACTTCGGCGAGTCGTTCGTGCTTGCCATACCAATGTGGGATACGTGATAGTTCGTCCACAGCGATGGTCTGCTCTTTCGCATTCCCAGCGAAGATGTAATCCAAACGCAGCGTTGCATCATCGAAATAATGGTTGAAATCCTGCGCAAAGGCACCCATGGAGAGTGCGAGGAGTAAGGTAGTAATGACTTTTCTCATAGGTCTTGAAAATTGGTTAGAGTTGTTTTTTATCTTTCTCCAGATAGTTATCATCTGTTCAACATTATATATCTATCATTTGCAAAGTTATAAATAATTAATGATAATAACCATCAAGAAGGAGATTATTAATTTATCATTCATCATTCAAAGTCCATAGCTATGATTATTATTGAGAGTTGTGAGCTGTGCTGTTATTGGTTTATTTTGATACCAAAGAGAACTTAAAAAAGGTAGAATAGAGGTTTCTCACATAGTTCTTTCCTGTTATTTTAGATTCTGGAAGATAGTGGAGAGTGTGTTAAGATGAAATAGTCTCAGGATGAGAAAGTGTTTACGGAATAGAGAGGAGTTTTATTTTTGCTGTCACTACTGTCATTGTGCTTCTGTGTATAAACCATTGATAATGAATGAAATAATGTAAATGTTAAAACTGACAGCAAACTGAATTAAAAATAAATAGGGATTTTTTGAAATCCTTTCTATAAAGTATATATATAAAAGATATATGCAATTAGTAATAAAAATACGGTTTTATCAAAAAAAAATTACCGTTCACTTCCTATTTAACAAATATTATGCCTATATTTGCAAACATGTTTAACCTGTGGTAATGAACCTCCATAGGAAAACTAAGAACCATCCAATATCACAAAGAAAGCAAGCTTTAAGCTCGTTCTAATAGCCAAACCAAGTCGTATCAAAGATAATAATCAACCTGAATAATTACATTTATGAAACTAAGAACGTGGATGTTTATCCTATTTCTGTTCACTGGATTAAGCTCTGCCTTAGCCCAGTCTATAACAGTAAAGGGTAACATTGTAGATGAGAATGGGGAAGCCTTACCGGGCGTAAGTATTATCCCTAAGTCAGCACCTAAGTCGGGTATTGTGTCGGACATAGACGGTTCGTTTACCCTAAACGTGCGTAGTGGTGAGAAGTTAACATTCAGTTTTGTGGGCTACAACAGCGTTGAACGCACAGCAGCTCCACAAATGAATATCAAGATGGAACCCACTGAACAGATGATGAATGACGTTGTTGTCGTTGGTTACATGGAACGAAAAGTTGCCAACACATCGGCATCTGTCATCAAAGTTGGTGCTAAAGACCTTGAGATGAAACCTGTTGCTAACCCCTTGGATGCCGTGCAAGGTAAGGTGAGCGGACTACAAGTCTTCTCCTCTTCCGGTGAGCCTTCTGCACGCTTATCTATGGCTCTTCACGGGCAAGGATCGCTTGGTGCGGGTACTGGTCTATTGGTTATCATGGATGGAATGCAGGTCAGTATGGCTGTGTTACAAGCAATGAATCCCAATGATATTGAGAGCGTGCAGTTCCTCAAAGATGCTGCTGCAACCTCTATCTATGGTGCTCGTGCAGCCAATGGTGTTATGTATGTAACTACGAAAAGAGGGCGCACCGAGACTCGTCCCAGTATAAATGTTCGTGCGCAATATGCGGTCTCTTCACTTGCAAATACCGATTACTTCGATCAGTTGATGACGGGACCTGAACTACTAAGATACTATGAAGAAACAGGCATATATACGCCTCAAGAGGTTGCAACCTTTAAAGAGAAATACTTCAAAGAAACCGACTTTCAATGGTATAAATACGTCTATCAATCAGCTCCAATGTACACAGCTGATGTCTCTGTATCTGGTGGAAACACGGGCGTAAGATACTATCTTTCAGGTGGAGCACTCAGTCAGGACGGTTTGAGAATGGGCTCCAGTTATAAAAAGGTGTTCGGTCGTATCAACCTTGATGCGAAGTTGAATGATTGGGTAAGAGCCAATATTAACACCCAAGTATCATACGATGCTACACGCGTATCTCCCTTTGGTAACAACAATGCAGTTGGTGGTGGACTGGCAGCAATGAATGCTCCTTTTGCCTCACCTTACGATCCTAATACAGGCAAAGAACTGGTGCGTGTTCCTTTATTAGACATCGCCACACCTTCACATGTTATCTCTACGAACCCTGCGAAGACCAATAATTTCATCTTATCTACCAATGGTAATCTTACTATTACACCTATTAAGAACCTCACCTTACGCTCTTTAATAGGATTGGAGCTCGATTATGGTAATAGTCGTTCACGTACCCTTCCAAGCTATTATCGTGCTTACGGTAATGGAAGTTCCGAACGTTCGTTCTCAATGGCATCGAATATTACCATCACCAATACGGCTTCGTATAATATGACCTTTGGTGATCATCACCTGACAACACTGCTCGGACATGAATACACCAACTATAAGGATGATGGCTTCTCGGCTGCCGGTTCAGGCATACTGGACGATCGTCTCTACCTGCTTAACAATGCAACTAAGAATAAGAACATCGGTGAGGACACGAATGGATACGCTTTCTTGTCATTCTTCACACAGTTGTCTTACGATTTCTCCGAGCGTTACTTCGTTGATCTTGTCCTACGTAACGATGCCTCTTCACGCTTCGGCAAGAATAAGAGAAATGGTCTTTTCTGGTCATTGGGACTGTTATGGAAAGCTAAGAAAGAGAAGTTCTTGCAAGATGTGGCATGGTTGAATGACTTAGACATAAAGGCGAGCTACGGTACTCAAGGTAACTCTTCTATTCCACCATATAGCACTTCAGCTTATGCAGGAAAGGTCGGTCAAAAGAAGGGAGACATGAGTCTTGGCTTCATAAGTCTGGGTAATCCCGACCTTGGATGGGAGCATCAAAGCAAGTTCACAGTGGGTGTGAAGACTCGTATTCTCAATCGTTTGGACTTGAATGTGGAGTATTATAATCGTGTAACAAGCGATATGCTCTTTGAAGTTCCTCTACCTTATACATCTGGTTTAACAGTTGGTAGTGCTGGTTATCCTACTCGTTACGAGAATGCAGGACGCTATCTGAACCAGGGTATCGACCTTCAGTTGAATGTAGACATCCTACGCGGACGCGACTGGGGAGTATCAGCTAATGCGAACCTCAACTATAATAAGGATAAAGTTCTCGAACTCTTCGAGGGTAGGCAATCATGGCAAGAACCAGGCGGACAGCTCTCTTACGTTGTTGGAAAGCCTGTTCAATTCGTCTTACCATTATATAAAGGTGTGAATCCTGATACTGGTGTGCCTGAATGGTATCGCCCGGGAGCAGACAAAAACAAGCCTCATCGTGATGATAAGGACGTGGTTAACGAGTGGTCAAGTTCGCTGAATCAGAACACAGGAGTTGATGCTTACACTCCATTCACTGGTGGTTGGGGTATCTCTGCATACTGGAAAGGCTTTTATCTGAACGCTGACTTCTTCTTTGCATTAGGTAAACACATGATCTCAATGGATAAGCAGTTCTATGAGAATGACTACTTTGTTCGTGACAAGAAAGATAACTTCAATGGTTCAAGAAGGCTCTTTGACTATTGGAAACAACCAGGAGATAAGACGGAATTTCCGTCTCTTGCATGGGTTCGTGACCCTTCACACCAGAGCACGTATTTAGACTCAAAGATGCTGGAAAACGCTTCTTTCATGCGCTTAAAGAACTTCACTCTGGGCTATGAGTTACCTCGCAGAATGCTTGGACAGCAAAAGGTTATACGTTCAGCAAAGGTATTCTTCACAGGTCGTAACCTATTAACATTTACGAAGTTCCGTGGTATTGACCCTGAAGTAAACCGCAACGTTTCTTATGGAGTGAACCCTAATACAAAACAGATGAGCGTTGGAGTGGAACTTGGTCTCTAACAATAACATAAAAAATGAGTATCTATATGAAAAGAACAAAGATATTATTTTGGGCATTCGCACTCTTGTTTACGTTGCAAGCATGCGACTTGGATCGTGATCCAGCTAACTACATAGACTATGGAAAGTCGTATCGCAACATGCAGGATGCCAAGAAGTGGGATAATGGAATATACTCAACTCTACGTGGAAAGTTCGGTGGTGGATATGTTATTCCACAAGAGGCTCAAGCAGACATGCTTAATGCGCACGCCGCTTTCGGCAACCTTTATGGTGAGTTCCATGGCTGGACTATCAAGCCAGAGAGTGCTGTTTTGCAGGAGTTATACCACTCTTATTATGCAGCACTCATCGATGCAAACGTTGTCTTGAAGCTGTTACCAAAGATGGAGGTGAGCGGTGATGAACAGATACAAAAGAATCATTTTCTTGGTGATGCCTACTTTGCTCGTGCCTTTTATCACTTCAATTTAGCCTTACGTTGGGGTATGATTTACGATAAAAATACGGCTGATAAGGATCTTGGAGTGGTATTGGAGACAGAGCCCGGATCAATTGATAAACCGAAAAGAGCTACTAATGCAGATACCTATAAGCTCATTCTTGCAGACCTGCATAAGGCTGATTCTCTTCTAAATGACGTTGCCGTCGTACAAGGAAATACGGAGATTAGTGCTGATGCAGTTAAAGCTTTGCGTGCAAGAGTGTACCTTTATATGGGAGACATGACAAATGCTTATACCGAGGCTAAGCAACTAATCGACCGCGGAACATACCCTCTCATTACTCCTTATTATGGTCAATTGGATGCTAACAATAAGGTGGATCCACGTAAAGATGCCTTTGCGCAGATGTGGTTCTACGATAATGGTATGGAACAAATATGGCAACCTTTCGTGGACAAAGAGAATGAGATTGCCACAACAACAGGTTTTTACGGGGCTGACTTGTCTACTGCCACATATTGGGATAATCAACATGATGCAAGTAAGATAGGCGATTACAACAAGCCTGCCTACGTACCAACTCGGGAGGTTATCAACGATCTCTTTACAGGCGAGAACGACCACCGTGCACAGGTTCTATTCGAGTTCGTCCATACGACAGTCAATGATATGAATGCCTCAACTCAGCTCTATGTCATATCGAAGTTTAAAGGTAATCCTAACTACGCAACACTCAATAGCACGCATTGGGGTGGTTATGTACCTAATGGGAATCAAGCTCCAAAGCCATTCCGAATTGCTGAACAATATCTCATTGTAGCTGAGGCTGCATACGATTTAGGCAATATCAGTGATGCACAAAACTATCTTAATCAATTGCGCAGATCACGTGGTTTAGATCCAACAATCCTCACTGGCGATGCTCTATATAAAGAGATAAAGAATGAGCGAGCACGTGAGTTGGCTTATGAAGGCTTCCGCCTCTGGGACTTGAGACGCTGGAAACAAGGCGTAAAGAAGCGTACTTTCCAAGGAAGAGAAAATTATTACAAGGTACCAGCAGCATTCTATGCAGGCGGATATAAGGTCGACATACAACCAGACAACTATATGTTTGTATGGCCATTACCTAAGAATGAGACCTTAATAAATACCAACCTCTTACCTAACCCAGGATGGGGAGATAAATAGATAACGCATAATTAAAAAAGAAACACTATGTATAAGAGAATAAAAATATGGGCATTCTTAGCAATAGCAGTTCTATCCGTCGCATGCCAAAAGGATCTTGTCTTAGGAGGGACTGAGCGTATTGTCTTAGGTGAATCAACCGCAGTAACGCTTGTACAAGAGGGTGAGACGAAACTTGTTGATGTCTCTTCTTTAGGCGATGATTGGCAGATTGAGAATGAGGCACACAATGCCTGGCTCACAGCAAATCGAAGAGGAACAACCTTAGAGTTAACCGCCACAGCTAATAATGATGCTGACGAACGTCGCGCAGAGGTTACTATTGCGACTCCAACAAGCAAACGGACGATTACTGTAACACAATTCGGAACAGACCCAACGATTGCTGTTGAGGGCGGTAATGGTACGCTGATCCTCAATCATGAGGCACATACAGGAGTGGAGGTAAAGGTTATCTCCAATTCAGATAATTGGACAGTTGAACAGTTAGACAAGGCTACCAACAACTGGCTTAGCTATGACGTTGACCTCAAACAACGCAAGTTAACACTCAACCTCACCGCTATTGAGCGTAACAGCCAATGGGCACAGACCAGCCGAAGTGAGAAGCTATTCCTATCCAATGGCAATAAGCATTACGAGTTAACTGTTATGCAGAATGGGTACGTTCAGTTCCAGTTACCAGTGTGGGATTTCGATAACTTCGATATCAATAAGGTAATAGCAATGGAGGCAGAAAGGCATAATCTCCGTGATAAAGCATTTGAGATTGACTCGCTCTTACCCTATCATCAGGATCAAAAGAAGGTGTTTACGGTATTCCATTCACCAGGTGAACAAGCTCCACACATCCTCTATCAGCAGAAGAACAGTGGTACGGATATGTATTGCGCATGGCTTAAAGCACCCAAAGGTAAGCTATTCCAACAAGACTCATACGAGCCTTGGTTAAAGCAAAATAACTTCAAATTAGGTAACAAGCAACGCCTTGATACAGAGTCACAGTATTTTAATGAAGAGATAGATAAGACCCGTCTCATTACGATTTATAACTCTGTTGACAACTTCAAGATGGCTGGTGGTATCTTTAGAAGTGCCTGCATGAAGTATCTCGAAACGCCTAATAGCTTGAAACTCAATAGTAATGGTAAGGCGGAAACATTCCCTGTCTTCCCTTCTGATTACCTACATAATAAGGCGTTCAAACTCGATCAGGTGGTTGCGTTCGAGCGTCAACGTGGTATGAAACCAGACTATAACAACCAGTTTAATTCAGAGAACGTAACAGCCACAACAGAGGATCCGCTCTGTCGTTACTCACGCTTAATATTTGTGCCCGAGAACGAGAGTTACGAGCCCGGAACATTAGCTTATGTTATCTACTTCTTTAATTGGCAAGGTATCACGGAAGAAGATATTGATGCTGGATTAGTCAAAGATAAAGACCTTAGTGGTACTGTTGGTTCATGTCAAGTGTTCTATCAGGGAGGTGATGTCTTCTACAATCGTGAGGAGCAAGGAACGCCTGGTGTATATACTTGGTATGAATATTCTATACCGTTCAGCACACGCCGTGCGGTTGAAGACAAGGGTTACAGCCTATTCAGAGAGGCAAGTGGTGGATTCGCAACCTTCTATCGCGGCAGTGAGAATCTGATAGACCTTCGCCCGCAAGAGAGCCGTACTGTCATCACTTACTACAAGAGTAAGCACTATGTAGACTTAATTAAGAAGAACCTTAACTATTAGACTTTACACACAATGAAAAAGTTTAGAAATATATATCTAACGGTTATTAGCATGGCTCTCATCGCTGGACTCTGTACGTCCTGTCACGATGATATGCTTGAGTCAAGCAATCAACAGACAACTACAAAGCCCTCCGATGACAGCTTCCCATGGGAACCCGGCATGGCTTATATCAAGTTAAAAGCAAGCGTATCACCCACTACACGCACAGCAACTCAGAGTGTTACACGTGCCGCCATACTTGATGATGCAACCGTGAAAGTCGAACAGGTGTTTGACATGACGAATGAGTATGCAAACCTCAAGAGGGCTCGTGGCTTGGATAGATGGTTCGTTGTCAAGTTCGACAAAGATAAAGATGTAGCCGAAGTGATTAATGAACTCAAGCGCGACCCAGCAATTGAAAAGGTACACGGAAGCATTCCTATTGTCCCTTCAGAAGTGACTTACACTCCTGCTACACGCTCTCCTATCAATCCAAGAAGACTTCGTGATGCCAATGACGGACAAGGTCCTCTCTCTTTCAGTGACCCTTACTTGAAATATCAATGGCATTACAGCACGACCATAGAACAATATCAAATGTTCCAACCTGGGGCTGATATAGACCTTTTCCCTGCTTGGCAGAAAGAAACGGGAGACCCACATGTAGTCGTAGCTGTGATGGATTCGGGTATAGACTTCACACATGAAGACCTTGAAGGAGCAGCTTGGCAAGGTAAAGACCCTAAAACGGGAGAGACCATCCATGGGCGTAACTTCTGGGCAGAAGAGACCGGTCAAGACAATCCGAATCATATCATTGCAGGTGCTCATGGTACCCACGTAGCTGGTACCATCGCTGCTCGTAACAACAACGGAGTCGGAGTTTGCGGTATTGCCGGTGGTAATGGTGATGCCAATTCGGGCGTCCGCTTGATGAGTTGTGAGATCTATGGGCATGACGGAACAACGGAGACTGCAACGACAAAGTACATTGTTAAGGCGTTTGAATTTGCTGCCGAGAATGGTGCATCAGTAATGAACTGTTCTTGGGGATACGCTTTCGACCGTAAGAAATACCTTAATAATGAGAACTTCCAAACCATCTTCAAGAATCAATTCGACCTACTGAAAGATGGCATCAATTACTTTACTGACGTTGCTGGATGCGATAAAGACGGAAAGAAGAAACCTGATGCTTATATGAAAGGTGGTCTCATCTTCTTTGCTTCGGGTAATGACTCTCAATATGACATTGATATGATTCCAGCCTCTTATAATCGTGTAGTAGCGGTTGGAGCAATCAATAGTCTCGGTGTGCCAACAGCCTATATGAACAAGGGACCATGGGTCGATGTACTTGCTCCCGGTGGTACAACTGATGCTGGATCAGTCAATCAGGGCGTATTGAGCACGGTGCCTGTTGACTATGAATCAGGCATGACTGGTCCTTATCCCAATACTGACTTTACGCTGCCCTCTGACCATAAGTATGCCTTTGCGCAAGGTACTTCTATGGCGACACCACACGTTACGGGCATTGCAGCTCTTGTAGTATCTAAGTTCGGAAAGACGAATCCTAACTTCACAAATGAGGATCTTCGGCGTCGCATCTTAGGTGCTCTTAAAGCCAAGAGTCCCTATGAGGTAAAGACGGATGCGAACTTAGCTGGAAAGATGGGGCTCGGTTACATCGATGCGCTCTATGCGCTTTCTGACCCAGAGACAGAGGCTCCTGAAGCTCCAACTATCACTGTCACCGACTACTCTTCACATGCTACAAAGGGTTATTACGATGCTAATATCGCATGGAATGTGACGGCTGATAATGATGCTCTAAACGATGAGCACACAGCCTTTGCATACGATATTCAACTCTTCAAGAAGTCAGACTTGAGTACTCCTATTCAGTCTTTTACACGCTTCTCTTATAACATGTCTGTCGGAACAGAGATGCAGCAAGAGTTTACAGGACTGGAGACTGACATGGATTATGTCGTTAAGATGATTGCTCGCGACCGCTTCAACAATCGTTCGACAGAGGTATCAACGAGCTTTAAAACACGTCTGAACCATGCTCCAATATTCACAGATATGATTGAAAAGAACCTTCGCTTACTTGATACACAGGCTTTCTATCATAAGATGTTACCTGTGAAAGATGAGGATGGGCACACTTGGACGTACACAACAACAGCACTTCCTCAAGGCGTAGAGCTAAAGCGTATCGGTGATACTTTCGACTTGCTCATCAAGGTAGGAGCACAGGGTAAATATCAGTTTGATATCACGCTCACCGATCAACTGGGTGGTAAAACAACGCAAACTATCGCTTATGAGATCGTTGCTCACACTGCCCCCGAACTTACAAGACCTATCGGTGACATCTCGTTGTTTGCGAATGGCGAAGCACTCAACCTTGATCTTGCTCACGTATTCACTGCTTCAAGCGGACAAGCAATGCACTTCACCGTTACTTCCGACAATGAACAAGTGGCAAAAGTGGCTGTTAATGGAACCAAGTTAACCGTCACCCCGGGACAGAAAGGACTTGCGAAACTCACCATCACAGCCGTTGATGGCAGCAGACGAACAACCACTTCGGCTCTCGTGAGAGTAACTGATAAGAATGCACCGGACGTTCACGTCATCTATCCGAACCCTGCACACAGTTACATCAAAGCCCTTATGCGCAGTAATGTAACTAAGGTTAAAGCCATCGTAACATCGCTTCATGGGCAGAAACTCATCGATCAGACGATGACGCCGGATAGCCGAACTCATGAAATAACGATCGGTATCGACCGCCTCGCACCGGGTACTTATTACCTCTTGCTAACGACGGATCGCCTAACAAGTAAGCACGTTTTTATAAAGAAATAATCGGTAACTTATGAAGAAGATAACAATAGTTCTTCTCGTCTTGAGTATGGGTATGACGATGAAGACAGCCGCACAGAGTAGGATTATACCTGTACTCGAATCCAACCCGAACGCTCGCACGGAGGCGATGGGTGGTGCACTGCTTGGCAACACGAGCCAGATGCACATTTATACCAACCCTGCTGCCTTCACTTATGGTGATAAGCAGTTCTCCATTGATGCGTCAATAGCAGGACAGCCAAAGACAGATGAGGGGCGACTCATGCAATATAACCTCGCTACGGGGTATCAGTTTAAAAACCATTCAGCACTCATGGCGGGTGTGAGGTACATGGGTGGACTGACCATACAACCGATAGCTGCAATGGGCGGAACGAAAGAGATAAAGCCTTATGACCTTGCGCTCGATCTCGGTTATTCGTTTCCTATAACAAAGGAAGTGGCAGTCTATGCCACAGCAACCTATGCTCGTACCCATGCCGAAACGAGTGCTAACGCTTTAGCTTTCAGTGTGGGAGCTGCTTATCAAACGGACTTCAACCTTGCAAAGGATATGCCAACGAAATTAACAGTGGGCGCCCGACTGATGGACTTCGGCAAAGATGTGAAGTTTGATAACACTGGTATTCCTCAAAGTCTGCCCACTTCTCTTGTCATAGGAGGCGATTGGAGCGTAGGAGTTGCACCTAAACATGCGCTTACTTACGCCCTCTCGTATCGCTATTTCACACCGAAAGATGCGCACGAAACCCTCATTGGCACTGGTCTGGAGTACACTTACAACCGTATAGTGTCTGCCCGTGTAGGCTATCAGCATGCTGATAAAGGGTCGGATGCGTTCACCTTTGGTGCCGGGGGGCAATGGGCTGGCTTCAAACTGGACATTGCTTATCGACAAGCCTTTAAGCACTATGGCAATAATGGACTAATCGTTGGACTTGGTTATAGCTTCTAATTAGCTCAAATAAGCCTATCAATCAGAAATTATATGTGCCTATTTTCAATCGATATAGCATGTATAGTATAGATAAAATAATAACCTCTAATGATTTAATAGGATAATTCTTATAAATCAAAGCAAGGCTCTTCTCCATGCGAGAAGAGCCTTGTTTCATATTGAAGGAAGCCTCTCTTCGATGTGAAAAAAGCATTAAAAGAAACGGAGATAAGCGATGATATACGTTATAGAAAACTATATTTTGTATCTTTTCCAATGCTATTGCTTGCCAGTTCTGATAATTTTATTACCTTTGCAAACAGCGTATAGGAGACTATAAGAGACGATGAAAAAGATTGCTTCTGACTGATTTCCTCTTATTCAATAATCATTTAATAAAGACAAAGAAAGTGGATTCTGCATACAATAAACTTATCGCTTTGGGCATTCGCCCATCTATCCAACGCGTTGCAATTATGAAGTATTTGCAGGCTCATCACACACACCCTACGGTCGAAGATGTGTTCTTGGCGTTGAAGAAGCAGCTCCCAACTGTAAGTCGAACAACGGTTTACAATACCCTTCGTATGCTGTCCGAACACCATGCCGCATCGATGATCACCATCGATGAACATCGTGTTTGTTATGATGGAGTAACCGATCCTCATGCTCACTTCTTCTGCAAGCGTTGCGAAAAGGTGTTCGATTTCGAAGCTATGGAAATGCCTCGTTATACGGGTGAGATCGGTAAAGGCTTCCGCATTGACGATACCCAACTATATTATAAGGGAATCTGTCCAGCATGCCTAAAGGCTATGGAAGAGGACAAACGAGTAAGCTAATAGGTGCTTAACTCAATGATTATTGGGAGCTAATTTACTCGTTTTCTCTATCGTGAGAAGTCGTCTAAGAAGAAAGGTTCTGACGCTCTCCATGCTACCATCCATGGGATGGCTAAGGATGAGGTGCGCTATACTGTAGGCTCTATTGGCTTGTACAACTGTTACTTTAGATCATATTCCCAGCTCTTTCTCATCGTTTAATGGAATTAAATAAAATAAGGATACATTCAGATTCTACCGAGTGTGTCCTTTCTTTTTAAGGCTCTTTTTAAATTCAAAATACACCCTTCAACGTTCGGATCAAAGCCTCCCTAAATCCCTCTGAAGCAAATAGATGAGGCGTCGGATTGTTTGAAAATACTGCTACTATTTTGTACCTTTGCACTTAGTAAACAATATGAGCATCGTAATAAGGGGATTTAGCAAAGCAAAATAAGTATGAAACGCACCTTAATAGATAATCTCATAAAGCCGATAGAAAGGAATTCTCTTTTCTTCGTGTTTATGTTGTTAGTAGGAGCCATTATGAATGTAAGCCATCGTAACATATTTGGTTATGTGGAACTGACGGCTGATGTATATTTCATTTGCTTCTTGTTGAACCTTTCCCCACGAGTATTACATCACGGATTGCAGGTAATGTTGAGCTGTATCGTTTATGTGATAGCCATAATAGATGCCTGTTGCAAGACCCTTTTCGATACTCCTATTACACCGACCATGGTTCTTTTAGCTCAAGAAACTACTGGTAGGGAGGCAACAGAGTTCTTCTCTCAATATCTTAAACCAGAGCTGTTATATTCTGTAGCTGACGTAATCGTCTTACTCGCAGTTTGCCATGCTGTTATGGTTATAAGGAAGGTGAAGATTCCAATCTATTATCTAAAGCAACCTTTCATCGCCTCAGCTTTGATGTTAACACTTGTAATAGGGGCATGTCTAAGCGTTTATGATAAAGTACAACTCTATTCTTCTAAGAACTTGTCGGAGCTGGAAGCAGCTGTAACTAACGGCTTTGCACACATTTACCATCCTGTTGAACGCATTGTATATGGGCTTTACTCCAATCGTTTAATAGCAAAGCAGGTGGATGGAGTGATTATGGCTAATAGACAGATAAGGGTAAATTCATGCGAATTTACGTCCCCCATCATCGTACTTATCATAGGTGAGAGTGCCAATCGGCACCATTCTCAATTGTACGGCTACCCTCTTTCAACAACACCTCGCCAACTTGCTCTGATGAAAGGAAAGGATTCATTAGCTGTATTTACCGATGTTGTCTCCCCTTGGAATCTAACAAGTAGAGTATTCAAGCAGATATTTTCTTTACAATCTGTTGGTGTAAAAGGCGATTGGAGCAACTACACTCTCTTCCCAGCAGTATTTAAGAAAGCTGGTTATCACGTCAGTTTCTTATCAAACCAATTCCCGTATGGAATCAACTACACACCCGATTGGACGAATAATCTTTCTGGTGGCTTCTTCTTAAACCACCCACAACTGAACAAGCAGATGTTTGATTACAGGAATACTAATATCCATGAATATGATGAGGAACTCTTAAATGACTATAAAAACATAAGTATTCAAGAGAAGTCACAACTGATTATCTTTCATCTTTTAGGGCAGCATTTCCAATATTCATTACGCTGTAAAAGCAATATGAAGAGGTTCGGAACAAATGATTACCCACGTACTGATCTTACAAAGAAAGAGAAACAAACCATTGCAGATTACGATAATGCAACCCTTTACAATGATTATGTATTAAGTAAGATAATCGAACAATTCAAAGACAAGGAGGCTATTGTTATCTATCTGTCTGACCATGGAGAAGATTGTTATGGTAAAGATGCGCAGATAGCAGGCAGACTAACTGAAGCCGAACAAATCGATATCAAAAAGTATCACGAGGAGTTTGAGATTCCCTTCTGGATATGGTGCTCAACAACTTACAGGCGTAAACATCATAAAATCTTCATAGAAACTCTGCAAGCTCGAAACAATAAGTTTATGACTGATGACCTCCCGCACCTACTATTCTATTTAGCTGGAATAAAAACAAAAGACTATAAAGCAGAGCGAAATCTCATCTCTCCACTATTCAATCAGCATCGTTCTCGCCTTGTACTGAACAGTATTGATTACGATAAAGCAGTAAGGCGATAAGTACATATTGGATGAGACAAAGTAACAAACAGCAACCACCAAATGGTCGCTGCAGAGTATATTTGTGTGATTGTAAGCCTTTTCTTCCTTAATACAAGTTCAATTTAAATAGTATTAATTAGGAGAACATCTTGAATGTCATCATTGATAGCTCATTTTGCAGCAACTTGTTGTGCAACTCTAATCTTCTTATTGGCATATTCTGCTACGTCTTTTATAACTAACTTCTTGACGGCAGAAATGATAGTTGCCATTTTAGAATAATCAGGTACAACACCATTTGCAGGTAACATAATATTCAAAGTATCTGCATCTTTGGCATAGAAGTTTTTACCATAATCGAACTGTCCATTGTGCGATGATCTATGAATAGCTGACGTAACAAATATAGCAGCATCTTCTTGCAATCTTTGTGTGTGCACTACTGCTATATGATCGTCTGCTCCGTATTCATAGTTTCTGTACTTTGCTGAACCGAACATGTCTATTGTTGTAGTATTTGCAGGAAAGATTGTTACACGATTGCCAACAAACGCAGAGATGCCTTCGTCTGTTTCACCTGCCGTAACAAAAGGTAAAGAACCAGTTACCCTATCAGCACTTTTAAGTCGCTTTCCTCGTGTTGACTTGCCAAACAACTCTTCCACATTGAATATTTGATATTCCAACTTATCTATTTCTTTAAGAGCTATTTGCTCTCTTTCGGTTAAATTATAATCTTCAAAGCCGGCAGCTCGAAGCCATGCTTCGAGCTCCGCCACGCTCCACTCTTCGAGCTCCGCTATAAATTCTTCGATGAAATCGAAGTCAATTTTTTTTGCAGAAGTGATAGGAAGAGAAATAATCGTATTATTCATCTCTTTACGATTAAATTTACTTCCGTAGTCATATTTATTTGTAGTCACTTTCCTACAAGAAGAAATTATCATATAAGCAATAGAACGGTTGAAAGGCTTAAATTTAGGAATAAAATGTTGAATATGAGAATACCCAATAAAGTCCTTTTCTTGATAAAACATAGTATCTCCCCCCAATGTTGTATCTGAACAAGTAATAGTATTCCCTATATTGTTTGCGGGTAATTTAGAATAACCCATAATTCCATTATTAACAGAAGAATTTGATACCAGTGGAACTGTTCCATTTGTATCTAAGATTTCTTCATTTGAAAGCCGCTAAAATTTTGTAGGATTGACTTCAAACAAATCCCCGATTTTATATTCGCCCCACTTAACATCATTTAGCCGTTTGTTAAGTGAGGCATCTATTTTCCCAAGCTATCCTCCTCGTTTGCTTTTTGTTTTAAGAGGTTAGACACTTCCCAGGCAAGATAGTCACTAACTGTTTTCTTAAAGTCGGAAAGTGTAGGTTTTGTATCTATGGGTGCAGTTTGGTTCCAGTCTGCTCCGCTGTTGGGATCAATGGTTCCTTCGTAATATTCTTTTTCTGTTAAGAAATTAAGTTTGCTTTTGCCAAAGCGAACAAGATTAACTACTTCCTCATAACGTTCCTTTGCGTGGTCGGTATCTCTTAGGTTTATACTTGCTTTTTTCCTATTGGTGCGTGTATAACCGTCGGTAGAGAAATCAATGAACTTCACGATATCATCTTTTTTATGAGCTTCATTCACGCGGAAAACATAGATGTTGGTTTGTACGCTCGATTTACCTATAAACAAGTCGATAGGCATTTTAATACTTGCCAGAAGCGTGTTATGTTTCAGAATACGCTTGTTGTATTCCGTAGCTCTACCCGAGCCTGCTGAGTTTTGTATAATAATAGCAGCGTACCCTTTTTGCATCATACTCAAAGCTTTTTCTACGAAATTCATTCCATTTCCCAAAGAGGAATAAGGAGGATTCAGTACGAAAGCATCAGCAGGAAATTGTTCTTTTGGTCTTCCATAGCCATATTTGCCATCAAAATCTTTTAGCGAATCCTTATTTAAAATGTTAGAACTACCATCGCCCATCAATATCATATTGAGGATGGCAAGCATATAAACACTTGGCAAAAGCTCAATACCTAAAAGTTGTTCGGCTTTGATATGTGCTTCCTTTATTGCTAATTCGTTAGGCGAATCAATATTGTTTTTAGCATCAATGAGCATCTCGTTCATTGCAGCTACAAGTAAACCTGCAGAACCAGTCGCAAAATCCCAAACGTACGAATCCTTATTTACTCGTGCTAACTTAACTAAAAGAGTAGCTACATATGAAGGAGTTAGTACAACATCATTAAGTTTATCTTGTGAGAATCCTAACCAACCATACATTTCATTGAAGAGTTTACCTGTAAAGTCAGTTGTTAGTCCAATCTTATAATATATTCCCAAATCATCTACTATATTTGTAAATACACGTTTCAGTTGGCTTTCTCCATTTTCTACCTTATTCACATTCTCTGCAGTAAGCGTATTCTGCAAAGTTCGGATTATCAAATCTCGCTTTGCATCTGGCAAATTCTTTTCTTTTAAGAAAGCTATTATTTTGCGGAGAATTATTTCACCATCAGTATTACCTTGTTCAACAGACGATTTCAAATCCTCTTTCTCAAGCGGACTTACTTTGCCTGCTATTCCCAATGTTGCAATAATAGATGCAGCAACAAGGTATACCCTATCATTTTCACCCAATCCTTTTTCGTTTTGGTAAATATGATTGTTCAGTTTTACAAGACTTGCCGTTATTTCTTGCTCTCTTTTTGCCTTAATATTATCTAATTCTTCTTGTGTAAGGCTTAATGATTCTACTTTTTCGATGAATGCATCAAAGTTGTTAGGAGCTAAAAAAGACAGGTCGGTAAATTTTCCAACTTCTTGTCCTACACCTAAATTCTTTCGTGAAACATAATAAACGCCTATTTCGTGCTGTATCTTTCCAAACTCATCTTTATAACCAGTCATACCAATAGCAATAATCTCCGTATAACTTGTATAATGGAGAAGCGCATTTGCATAGTGTACTGCTCCGTTTACGGCATATGAGTTGATATTCTTAAAGTTAGGCTCATTCTTTGCATTTTTATTTTCTACCCGCCCTTCAGCATCTAACTTTACCAGCTTATCTTTATATCCTTTGTACTCAATAAGCACAGGATAGTAATTAAGTTTCTTATCTTGTAAAAGCAACTTCGCATCTGGACGATTTGCTCCACTGCCACCATTCTTACTAAAGTAGTCTGCAAGAGCCTTATCGATTTCGGTATTTAAAGACTCTTGCTCAAGTTTATAATCTAACTTATACGATTTTAGCCAACCATTAGCTAAATCTGCTATATTAGGTTCTATTGACTGTACGCTTTTTGCCATAATCATTAATCTTATTCGTAATAATATGAATAATCAATACTTTTCATGAACATTTCTCGGTTATTAATCTTGGTGGTGAGTGCAGGTCGTGCTAAAGCCTTGATATGTGTACTCACTATCAAGAACATCTGCAACACGAAACTTTCCATCGGATGCTTCAAATTTGAGTCCGTGAGAGGCACTCACGAGTTTAAAAACCTCTTGCTTCAACTTCCTTTTCAACCATTACAATAGTTACCTGCTTTGTATTTTCAGATTTATTGTCAATAGCACTAACAATATCTGTGCTGAAAAACACCAACTGTTTTGTTTCTCTACACACCTCCCTCACTTCACGATCGTTAAAGAAGCAGGTTAATTTCCTATATTGTCCTTTATACTCTTTCATTAGTAGAATCTCTGCTATTAGCTCACACTTATGGGAGTATTCTACAAAGATAGTATAAAAAAAATACATATAGGAGAATAGCAATACTTTTTTATCAAGAACGCAGCCTATACATAGAACATCAATAGAAGAGTTTTAGTTTTGTTTTTAGTTGCTGTCACTTTTAACACTTCATGCAAACTCCACATTATAAGCTACTTACAATGTGACTGTACATGATAGCAGTGACAGCAACTTCAAAACTTCTGTAGCGTCCTTCCTACTTGGGGAAATGATTTTCAACATAAGGTACCAGACAAAAACATTTGTCTTTTATTCCCTCTCACTCCTTTCATTCCCCACTCCTTAGGTTAGCTTCGCACTATCCCGTATCGCCACTAAATACTCCGTACCGTGTGAAGAATGTTTACTGTGGAGATTCGGAATATTGGCAAGCATACGCCCAAAATGAGAAAGGCTCGTTAGGCTTAACTGACTACCATATCGCTGGCGAAGCAGGTTGAAGATGGAAGAAGCAGTCATATAAGCTCCCTTGGCAAGGTCTTTAGGGATGGTGAAACTATCAAAAAAGAGTGTTTCAACAGGAGTATGTTGCTGATACTGTACATTATTTTCCATAATTACTTGGGTATCAACCGCATTAAACCAATACCGCATTCCACTCTCCAGTTCGGCAACAGCCTGTGCATAAAGCTGCTCATAGTCTATATGCTCGGGCAGACGAATAGGGCTTGTCAAAGTAACGGCTATAAAACGGCGGCAGCCACTGGGATCACTGAAGACATCCGAGACATTTGCTGTAGCAATGAAAGAGGCAACACGTGGTAGCGTAACCTGTTGTTGGCGGTAAGGTTGGCGGAGTTTGATGTTTGCAAGCTGCATGATATTCTTCAAGAATCCCTCTTGCGTCTTGGCAGACAGTGCATTAAATTCGTCAATATTTATCAATAATGACTGACTCATAGCACGTAGCGTATTCTGTTTCTCACTGATGACAAGATTGTCATTATATCCCCACTGCAACTCCTTAGGTAGAAGACGTTTGCAGAAGGTTGACTTCTTATATCCCTGTCGCGAGATGAGTAGCAGTGCCACACTGTTCCCATGCGTAGCGTCCAGCCCCATCCACTGTGCTACCATTGCAAGAAACCACGTGTGAAACCAATCTCCCCATCGTGCATTATCATTGGGCACACAGCCTGCCAAAGCACCGATATGGTCTTTCCCATCCCATTGTCCTTTCAGTCGTTTGAGAAAGGCGTCCACGGGATTAAAAGTCTTGACAAATTTCGATTCTGTGTATCTTCGTATATCCTTGTCCCATACATCAATACCATCGAGGCGTGCCTTGATAGCCAAAGTATTGCGTACTCGATCATCAGCAGGTGCAAATGGTTCGCTGCTGTTAGCCTTTCGGATTTCAGTACATCCTAAAGCTGTATTATATCGCATCTCATACTTCCGCTCAAGATAGTCAAGAAGCCGACGGGTAACATCATGTTTCATTTTATCCGCCTTTCGATTACGCTGATTTTCAGCCTTTACATTTTTAAGATTCTTACTTTTCATAGTTCATAATAATTATTTTGTTTAACAAAGAGAGTACTAAATTACAACTCCAAATTACGAGGAAATCTCTTGTGTCATGCCTCAAAACGAATAGTGTTCATAGTAAACACAGGTGGTGTCAAGGCTCAACACATCTTATTTCTATACATCAAACACATAGCTCGTTTGATAGTTTTCATACATACGTGGGGCAGAATAGCCATAACTTTGGAAGAGTTGGTCTATCCATTGTTGCTCTTCTTTATGCAATTTATTGAAGCCTCGATGATAACGATAGTACACAAAACGACTTCCGAAATAGTCCTCCAGAGCGCGACGTAGAGGACGATAGTCACCGCACTTCACTTCATCGAAAAGATGAGAAAAGCCCCATGCTAACTGTTCCGTTCTCACAGCACGGAACTCCCGACAGTTATTGTCAGAACGAGCGGCAGAGAGAATCGTCAATGCTGCATGTTGTTCACTCGGGAGAGCCTTACCTGTGTGATAGCGCAGGCACTGCTCTTTAACAATACAATCGTGCATAAAGCACACTGCCCAATCTTTGGGCATGTTAGAAAAATCTGTACACATACATAGATTAGTTTAAAGAATTAAAGTTACAAAGGATAGTGATGACCGTCTGTAATAATTCACACCCGACGTGCCGTTATCCTCCTGTTATCTGCTTGCAAAGATACAAAACCGAGGTACCCCTTGTCAAGTCTTTCGCAAGTTATTTTTTATTTGCTGTCACTCCCGTCACACTTTTTATGTTATAACTTATTGTAAATCAATCTACTATATCAAGTGTTAAAAATGACAGCAACTGTTTTTTTAAACTTATTGTAGTTTCATTATAGATTTCCTATGTAACTTCAACAGAAATATTTAAGTAACTGCTTTCGCTTAAAGGAAAATCCATAAGATCGTTTAGAATCTAATAGTATTAATTATTTACAGCTTCCAGAGCTGACGCATTACTTATGTAATGGTTTAATGAAAAGAAGTAGGAGGGGAACAAAACAGTTCTTCTCCTACTATGCTTTATTAGCTATTCACATCGGAAATCACTCTTTTAAAGGATATTCTTCCGTATTAGCTAAGCCTATCTATCAGTTACAAAACGATAGAAATCGCCTGCGAACGGGTGCTTTCTAATCGAATAGTTTATGTTTTAAAATGGTTATTAGTGATGTCTTCCACCACTAATAACCTATGTTCAAACTAATGATTTAATATTTACAAAGAACCATTATTAGCTTGGCGAACCATCTCTTGAGAAGCATATAGATACACTTCCACACGGCGGTTCTTCTGACTAACGGTCTTATTCTCAATCGGGTTCTGGCTTCCGAAGCCTTCTACCGAACGAATCTGACGGCTTGTTACACCCTGATTCTGCAAGTAAGAAGATACAGAAGACGCACGACGCTGAGACAATGGGATGTTAATCTTGTCGTTACCAGAGGCATCTGTGTAACCTTGAATAGCCACGTCACAGTTTGAATTACGCTTCATAAGACCTGCCAACTTCGTTAGATCGTTCTTAGCAGCCGCATTCAAGTCAGAACCATTGAGTGGGAATAGGATACCAGAATCGAATGTTACCTTCACACACTCAAGTCCGTTAGCATCCGTAACCTTGTCAACACTGGCGTTAGGAAGCTGTTGTGCAGCCTCACGAGCCACCTTATCCATGTGGCGACCGATGATAGCTCCAGCGCCAGCACCTACTGCGCCACCAATAGCAGCACCTATGGCTGTACTCTTACCATTCTTTCCTATGATCTGACCAACGATGCCGCCGAGTACTGCACCAGCACCACCACCGATCAATGTTCCTGTTCCTTGCTTTGTTTGACAGCTTACGACAGAGAGCACACACAGCCCTGCTGCCATCATTTTCATATTCTTCATAACTATATATATTATAATGTGATAATCCTCTTTTACCTTTCCTGCAATTAATCTGATGGTCAGTTCTCCTTTAATCCATGCAAAGTTAAACAATTATTGCAGTATTGGGTCTTTTGCAAACTATTTTTTGTAATTTTGCACAAAGATAGACATTATACCCCTTAAAAGGGTGGGGAAATGCCTAAATGAAAGTGGCTTTTCCCTAAAACAAGCATTTTGAAGATTATAAATATATGGCAAAAGAACTAAAACACATGACCAAGAGAGCTGAAAACTACTCTCAATGGTACAACGACTTGGTAATCAAAGCCGACTTAGCAGAGCAATCTGCAGTCCGTGGATGTATGGTTATCAAGCCTTACGGATACGCTATTTGGGAGAAGATGCAGGCTCAACTCGATAAGATGTTCAAGGAGACTGGTGTGCAGAATGCCTATTTCCCCCTCCTTATTCCTAAGAGTTTCCTATCAAGAGAGGCAGAACATGTAAAGGGATTCGCTAAGGAGTGCGCTGTAGTCACACACTATCGTTTGAAGGCAACTGACGATGGTAATGCCGTTGAAGTTGACCCTAATGCTAAGTTGGAAGAGGAGTTAATCATCCGTCCAACGAGTGAAACGATTATTTGGAACACCTATAAGAACTGGATTCACTCATGGCGTGACCTGCCCTTGATGTGTAACCAGTGGTGTAATGTGATGCGTTGGGAGATGCGCACGCGCCCCTTCTTGCGTACATCCGAGTTCCTTTGGCAAGAGGGACACACGGCACACGCTACCCGTGAAGAGGCCGAGAAAGAGGCACAAACAATGCTTCATGTCTATGCCGACTTCGCTGAGAAGTGGCTCGCCGTGCCTGTTGTTCAGGGTGTAAAGAGTGAGACTGAACGCTTTGCAGGTGCTTTGGACACCTACACTATTGAGGCTATGATGCAGGATGGAAAGGCTTTACAAAGTGGTACGTCACACTTCCTTGGACAGAACTTTGCTAAGTCTTTCGATGTTACCTACCTAAATAAAGACAACAAGCCAGAATATGTTTGGGCTACCTCATGGGGCGTTAGTACACGTTTGATCGGTGCTCTCATTATGACACACTCCGATGACAACGGTCTCGTTCTACCACCGAAGATTGCGCCAATACAGGTTGTTATCGTTCCAATCTTTAAAGGCGAAGAGCAGTTGAAAGAGTTAACTGCAAAGCTACAACCCGTCATTGACCAGCTTCGGGAGCTTGGTATCACTGTTAAATACGATGATACTGACAACAAGCGACCGGGCTTTAAGTTCGCAGATTATGAGTTGAAAGGTGTTCCAGTGCGCCTCGCAATGGGTGGACGTGACCTTGAGAACAATACAATCGAGCTCATGCGTCGTGACACATTAGAGAAAGAGAGCGTTAGTTTCGATGGCATTGTCGAGCGCGTTAAAGCCCTTCTTGACGACATTCAAGACAATATCTTCCATAAGGCAAAGGCGTTCCGTGACGCGCATATCTACGAATGCGACAACTACGAAGAGTTTAAGGAGAAGGTGAAAGATGGCGGTTTCTTCCTCTGTCATTGGGATGGTACTGAAGAGACAGAAGCCAAGATCAAGGAGGATACACAAGCCACTATCCGTTGCGTCCCATACATGTTTGAACAGACACCGGGCGTTGATATGGTAAGTGGAAAGCCTGCTAAATATCGCGTTATCATCGCAAGATCATATTAAAAATATATTGTCTCCAATCCGAGGAATCAGTTTCTTGGGTTGGAGACAATTGCTTTTTATAATATTAATATTCTATTAACTAAAAACCAAAAGCGTATGAAAAAAACATTTCTAACATTCGTTTTCTTACTCACAGCAGTAGCTTTACAGGCGCAAACGCTCATCAAAGCGAACTTTAATAAGGGCGATAAAGCTACCTATGAATATACTGCAAACATTGATTTGGCAAGTATGATGCAAGGCAAAACACTGACTGCCAACGTGACAAGTAAGCTGCATGTCGATGTGAAGGAAGCCAATGCCGAGGGCTATCAGATCGAACTCCTCTTCTCCGATTTAAAGGTAGATGGTGATGAGACAGCACTCCAGCAGGGTGGTGGACAGCTATTGACAATGCTGAACGACGTACCTTTGCTCTATCAAACCGATAGGAATGGAGCTCTCAAGAAGTTGCTTAATTCCGAGGAAGCAGTGGGCAAGATGAGTAAGACAGGCATAGCTAAGATTGATTCATTATACGCCAAGAACCCAGAGATCGAAAAGGTTAATCCAAAGATGAACATGCTCATGGCGCTTAGTAACACACTCACAGAAGAGTTCATAACAGAGTATGTTAAGGAGCAAACAGTATTCAGTCTCTATGGCAAGACATTGAAGACTGGCGATCAAGAAGATAAGTCGGTTCAGGGCATGAAGACCACTACCTCTTATGATGTCAATCAAATCCTTGGAATGCTCACCATCGTGGGTAAGGTCAAAGCGAACATGTCAGAAGATGACGTAAAGGGCTTCCTCATCGGTAATATGAAGAAGTTTGGAGTAGGCGATGATGCCGTTTCGCAGATTGAAAAGAACTGGTCGCAAATGAGAGCAATGGGCATGACTACTATCACTTATAACGCCACTGACACCTATCATTTCACTCCTTCTTTCTGGGTAAATGACTACACCACGGAGTCGAGAATGAAGCTCATGGGGATGGATGTAAAGGGTAAAGGCGAGTTTAAGTTGGGTGAACATAGTTGGAAGTAAAGCCCCTCGAAACCCCACCTAACCTCCCCGAAAGGAAAAGGGGAAGCCTCACCCCCGCCCCCTCTCCGAATGGAGAGGGGAGTAGATAGTATTGTTTGCAAACAAAGA
>ERZ773263.567-NODE-567-length-25590-cov-3.967300_pt1 | contig 25590 bp, 23 predicted proteins | sample MGYA00511076_ERZ773263 | MGnify/ENA primary metagenome ERZ773263 (study PRJEB29015, sample SAMEA2738155) | human oral metagenome | biome: human oral; feature: human-associated habitat; material: saliva | place: China | collected 2195 ... | reverse complement strand
TGCCAACGTGGAAAAACGAACGGCTTTGGCGCGATTGTTTTTTAGAACTGAAAGATTGACGGCTGTCACACCTACTTGTTGCGCAAGTGCAGAGAGCGTGATACCACGTTCCTCGAGAAGTTTGTCCAGGTGACAGTAGACTTCGCCCATTTTAAATCAAGTCCTCCTGATCTCCCTGCATAGCAGTGCCGCGTCTAATCGTTATATTAATTATAGTGAAAATTGTGGCGAAAATATAGGCTATAATATAGAAAGATGCAAGTGGATCTATGTTATGTTGATGTGCTAATGGACTATTTTTCGGGGGAATGCTGTTCGTGTCTGCGTAAGGCGACGGGAAGAGTGTACTGAATATAATTGTCTCAGTGCTTTTCTGTGCTTCCTACGCTGTCAGCATGGACAGTTTCTTTTTGTCTTACAGTCAAGCTATGATCAGGGTGAGATAGCTCTCGTGCTGCTCATGTCTGCTGTGGCTTGTTGATAGCCTTTCTGATAGCTGATCTGCGTATGATGGAGATGATGAATAGCGTGAATACTGTCAAAAATATGTTGCTGACAATAGGAAACATGTCGCTTTTTAGCCAGTATGGTCACAAGCGCAGTCCCGTACGCGAGAATTGACACGAACAATGTCGTACTTTCTTTTTGACGGTTTTGTAATGTGTCCATGATAGTTCCTTGTTCATCTTGCGATTGAGGTAGATGGTTGTTTTGTGTTTCATGTTCTAGATCAGTCCCTCCTGATCTAGCTGCATCTCCATTCCACGTTTGACGATGATAGTCATGATGATGAGGGTGATAAAGAAGAGGTAGCTGACTGTAAACAAGTAGTTAGGGAATTCAAATTGTTGCGACCATGCTTTGTTGAGGTGGTATTGGTGCGCTACCATATCTGCACCGAGTAGTTGAAGTCCGTACCCTAAAAATGTTCCGGCAACACCAAGGGATGATCGTCGGAAGAGGCATAAATTTCTTTTTATGAAAAAATTTCCCCGTAGTGCGTGCCGTCCAATCTGAATGAGAAAAATGGCACTTGCGATGATGGAAATCGATCTGATGACCAACCCGGCTGATAGTAGGCCGATACCTATGGGGCTGGTGTGTTGAAAGGGGACTCGTCCACCGGGGGCTATATCATGGCCTAGTGTGGAGGCGACCGGATGGCTAATGCCTTGAAAATAGACTGCTCTGGCGAGGTCATAGAGAACGCATCCAATGACCAATCCGAAGGCGATGATCAGTATCGCAAGGTCTCTGCGCTCCTTTCTTATTTTGTCGAGACTGCTCATTGCGACTCCTTACTCTGTTGGGGATGGGGGAGCGTAACGCCGATGCATCGATAAACGATATGCTATATCGACTAACGATATGCCGCAAGTAAGAAGCATAAAAAAATCCGCCGTGATCGGCGGATTTGGCAAAAAGGTTTCCCTTAGCTATGCAGGTCAGAGGTTAAAAGCTGCTGTGACTTCCTTGCGGCGCTTAGCTTCGATAATAAAAGATAAGAAGGGGATAGTACCCGCAAGTGCGGTAGTGATCCACTTAACCGGTTCCCAGCGCGCTTTCACACCAAGATTCAACGTGGTGATCAGGTACACCATGTAAAACAGGCCATGCAGCTGCCCAATAATGCGCGTCCACGTGGGCATATCGATCCCCACGATGTACTCCAGCACCATGCGCGTGCACAAAATCAAAAGCCACACGCCCGTCACCCACGCGGCGATGGAGAAAAACCTCAACGCCTGTGCAACTCGGCGGGCGCGGTCGGGGCTGACAGAAGGAGTGGTCATTGTTGATCCTCATCATGCTCGGAATTAGTCTGCGCACTGTTGTTGCGCCTACGTTTGCGGGTGGGGGTATTCAACCGGTTAAAGGTTTCGACGTCCATCGACGGACGCTCCGGCAGAAAATCCTCCGTGATTTCCGTAACGACGCCGCGACTCCGCGCAGTCTCCTGTTCACGCTCCACGGGGGATATGCCAGTCTGCTTAACCTCGTCCTCATACTCGTTGAACTTGCGGTACGCGTACACAAAAAACGCCCCGAACAGCGGCCACTGCAATGCGTATCCAAGATTCTGAAACGTGCCGCTGCCTGAGCGGAACCGTGTCCACTGCCACCATGCCAATGCGAACGTGGCCAGCACGGCGATAGTCAAAAAAATCACCGGCACTATACGACGCCGCTTGCGTCGAGGTGCACTCTGCTTTGGTCCGCTCACAATACAACAGAATATCAGCCCACGATGCAGTGCCGGCGCGTGAGCGCTAACGGTAGTTGCACGGCGTCGATAAGCTGTGAACAGGTATTACCTTCCAGAGAGAGGACATACGACGTGCTCGAAGTCATTCTTGCTCTCGCAGCGGCTATTCTGCTGGGGAATATGCTCGCCCACAGGATTCGCGTCACGCCGGCGATCCTGCTGATCTTTCTAGGGCTGGTCCTGGCGCTGCTACCCGCCATGCACGACGTTCGCGAGGTGGGGTTACCGCCGCATGTGATTCTTGAGATCTTTCTGCCCATCATGCTGTTTTGGGAAGCCCGAGGCACCTCCCTGCGCGAAGTGCGCAAAAGCTTCCGAGCCATTGTCACCTCGGGAACAACCCTGGTCGTTGCGACCGCACTGGCGATTGCTTGGGCACTTAACAGCATTTTCGGCATCGACTGGGGAACCGCGCTCATCATCGGCGCGGCGCTCGCACCCACCGATGCGACCGCCGTGGCGACGCTCAACGGCAAACTGCCCAAACGTTCAATTACCGTGCTCAAAGCCGAATCGCTGATCAACGACGGCACGACGCTGGTGATGTTCGCGCTGGCGTTGCACCTAGCCGGAGGTGCCGACGTCTCGCTCCCGCTGGCCGGCGGCATGCTCGGCTTTTCCTTCCTGTGCGGCATTATTGTTGGCCTGGCGGTTGGTTGGGCGGCCAACCGGCTTCGCGCCTACATCACCAACCCCATGAACTACACCATCTTCATGATGGCCGTGCCGTTTAGCGCATTCCTGCTCTCCGAAACAATCGAAATCTCGGACGGTATGAAAGGCTCCGGTGTGGTCGCCGTGGTGGTGGCCGCGTTCTACATGACTTACAACGGCATCGACACCATCACGCCTCAAAACCGCTTCTACGGTCTGCCCATCTGGGCATACGTCTCCTACCTCATGAACGGCGCGCTTTTTGTGCTGGTTGGCGTGCAACTTCCCGAAATTTGGCGCTCCATGGAAGATATTGCAACGAAACACAATTACCCGCTTATCGGTGGGTTGTCTATTGTGCTGGTCGCGTGGTCAGTGAGCATGCTTGTCCGCTTCCTCATGATGCGGCCCAACATGATCTCCGATGTAAAGATGGATGTGAAATCGGGGGCGGATGGTGCCGATGCTGGGGCGCGCGGTAACGCTGTTGTGCGCCACTTTGTGACCCGGTGGAAAGTACGCCGTATCCTGCGCGAACCCGAACTGCGTGGTGCAATATTCCGCGACCGCGTGGTCAGCACCATGGCGGGCTTGCGCGGCGGCGTTTCTTTGGCTGTTGCGCTTTCCGTGGGTACTGCTGTGGAGAGCCGTGACTTCATTATTTTTGTGGTCGCCGCTGTGGTGTTGCTCTCTATGGTGGTGCAAGGACTGCTCCTACCAGCTGTTATTAGATGGGCGCGTATCCCCTCCGACGACACTGAGGAACGAGAAACACTGGGTGCCGTGCGCGCATTGCATGTTGAGGCATACAAAGCCCTTGACCAGATTGCCGCCGACGCGGGTGTGTGCTCGGAAGCGGTGCAGCACGTCCGTGCCGACATGGACTTTGAACGCGATGCTGCTTTTGAAGGACGCCGCATCCGAGACGACAACCCCGACCTCACCTGCGAAGAACTACAGCTGCAAACCCTCTTGGGACAGGTAAAGACGCTGCGACTTGCCGTGATCACCTACCAGCGAGGTGTGCTCAAACGCTTGCGCAACGAAGGTGCCATCGACATGAACATTCTCCACGGCATCCAAGAACGCCTGGACACCGAGGAAGTCCGCATCTTGGGGCCGGTTGAGTTGGAGTAGGGGAGAGGTCTTTTTTTTGGGGGGGGGCGTTGGAATGTGCGGAGTTTGTACACCGTCAGGCACAAAAATCGGCGTTTTCGGGCTTGAGCGTATACAAACTTTGCATGTGCGCTGGGGTTCGGGGTAAGCGGGGCGCTTGAACAGCGTTAGTGCAAAGGTTTGCATGAAGATAAGTCCATCGCTAGGTACGAAATTCGATGATTTTCGAGCCTGGCGGTGTACCGACTTGACAGGCTTGGGTAGCGGCGGAGCAGGGCCGCGAAATTTGCTTATGTCCAAGCTGTAAATCGGCCCGTTTTGCGACCTGGCGATAAGCACACTTTTATGCAAACTTTGTCGGGTGATTCTTGCCCAGCCTGCTCCCCATCTTCTTGAACTCCGCCCCATCAACGCCCGGCGGAGGAAGCTCACGAAGATGCTTCTTCAACCGATTGGATTCTGTGGTTAAGGTGGCAAACGTCATACCGCCGGAAATGATGCCGCCCAGCACGGGAACAGCTTTGGAAATACCTTTTCCCACGGTGTCTTTGGTGATCTTGATGCCAACAACCCTAAGCACCTTTTTCATGGGGCCGTACCACGCGGTTTTGGTAAGCGCTGCGTTTGTGACTTGCTTCTGAACCGCTTTGGTGGCACCTGTCGCAAAAGCCTTGATGCTGGTTGATGCGCTAGAAACTCCCATCATGACACCGAGTAGTGTCACCATTTTTGCGAAAGTCTCGTCATCAATCTCGTCAACATCGTCGATCAGATTTTGCCACCCGTAGGTGTACGCAATTTTCTGCATAATGCGGAATGCGTGAATAAAGTACTGCAACAAATCCGCAGGTATTGCCGCAAGCACAGCAAAACCGCCCGGAAGCCCGGACGTGAAAGAAATGAGTGAACTCTTGCTGGTCTCAAATTTGATCGCACCCGAAGCGATGCTATCCAGAACCTTCTGATCCACGCCCGCTTGGATCGGCGTCAAGGCAATGGCAGCCGTGATGGTTTCCTCACCGATTCCGCGACGGCGCAGCTCAGCGCGCAAAAAATGCTCGCGGTTAATGGCTACCCCATGCAGACGCATGGCCTTGAGTAGGAAAACCCTGGCGTACTCTTCTGTCTCCGCATCCTGAGCATTAGCGACGTCCGCGAGGGTCATTGTCTCTGGGGAAGGCTCGGCGTCGGTACCGTGTGCGGGGGAATGAGCGTGCCGTTCATCAGGAACTTTTCGTGCATCATTGTGCCCATTGACCATGGGAATCTCCTCATCTACTGTGCAGCATGCTGCGAGGTGGAATTATCAGATTAGATAATATCCTTAGAGAGTCTGATTTCATGCAATCTGCTACTCGCTTTACCCCCGTTTAAGGATTGCTGGATATGAGGTGATTGATTTTGCAGTGCTGCTATGGGTAGGCGCTATTAAGGTGTTATGAATGGGTGTGAAATTGAAGATATCTCAAACTATTTTCTAGTGACCAGGTTGCGCCCTTCTATCGTAGATTAGTTTATGAAACAAGTTTGATAGATTTTTGTCCCTACTTTAGATATGGAAAGCGGCTTTGAACAATGTAGTGACTTTCTGACAAATTACTTTTTGAATACTCCTTGCAATGAGAAAAAGTATAGGCAATTAAGCTATCGGTTTAGTAATAACATAAATACTGCTGGCAATAGTTAATTTTTTCGCAACACTATTAGGTGCGGGTGCGTGGGCAAAATGAAAGTGATCCAAAACTGCCAAGCCTATTTATCTATGGTTTTATTCTATCTTTAATCAGTTATCCATAGGATCTATCGTGGAAATAGGTTTACGATTGTGAAAGCGTGCTCAAGTTATCTAGATCTGATGTGATGCAGTTTCGCGTGGTAGGAAAATCTGTTCGTATGTGGTGTCCCTTAGATTGCTGTCCGTCGCTGTGACGAAAAGCCGGCACAATGATATTTGTAATAATGCCTTTCATATGCTAGAATTCTCTGTGTCAATGTTGTTGAGCTGACTGTTTTACGAGAGAAGATTTTTCAAAAGTGGCTAAGATAATTCTAAGGGTGTCAAGGTCCGAGGCCGAGTCCCTGCTGGATGACGCAATCCAGCAGGGAAATGCGCTCTACGAGAGTATCGGTGATTTTTCATTAATGGAGTTATGGACAAAATGGGACAGTTGGCACGACTATGTCAAAACTATGTTGGAGCAGATTGTTGAAAATGAAACTAGCATTATCCAAAACACGTCTGCAAGAGAATTTTCGGGTGTAAATGCCTCGAAGTTTATGAAAGTTAAATTGAATGGATTTGGTGCGCTCTCGGAAGAAGAGCAGTGGAAACTAAGGGATGATATTGTTGATGAATTTCCTATTAACATTAGCTTTCTAGAGTCAACAAAAAAGAAACTTCCATTATATGAAATTGGTGCTAATGTTAACTCTGAGGCGCAGTTTTTTGTAGATAAAGATAACTCAATTTTTATTGTTCATGGTCGAGATCGTGAAATGCTCCTGGAAGTTGAGAGATTTATAGGTAGGGTTACCGATTGTAAACCCACTATCCTTGGGGATGAGCCAAACTGTGGGAAAAACTTACTTGATAAGTTCATTGGGGCAGCACGTCGTAGTCGTTATGCGGTTGTGCTGATGACTGGCGATGATGAGGGGCGGTTAAGTACCGATGACAACGGTTTAAAACCTCGTGCTCGTCAGAACGTTGTATTTGAATTGGGGTTTTTTATCGGGGCGCTTGGACAGGAAAATGTTGCTGTTCTGTATGAGGAATCAGTTGAACTTCCCAGCGATTTTAATGGAATTACCTATATATCGCTAGATGGTGAATGGAAAGCGAACTTGGGCCGTGATCTGCGCTCTGCGGGGATAGAAGTTGATATGAATAAAGCATGAAAAAGCTATTGCAAACGTTGCTTATTTGTTATCTGAGAGTTTAGAGACGCAGGCGAGAAGACTTCTTCATTATTTAACGCCTTTGGTGCTGATAGTATAAATACCTCATCTTTCCTATAATATTTATCTTAGGTAATTATTTACGGGTATAAAATTTTCTTATATAGTAGCAAGTGTCGGATTGTTAAAATCGATGATTGATTTAAATGGTAAAAATATTAGTTACCAGTAACAAAAATATAGCTTAGGTGTCATGAGAAAACTTCGGTTTTATTTACATTGTGGGACTAGATCAAATTTGCAAGCGCATCCACGACTTGCTGCAGTTCTGTAGATACAATGCACCAGACTATATGCATATCAATTTCGCCGTACCCATGGGAGATGGCGTTGCGTAACCCGATGAGGCGATGCCAATCATCACTATGGTGCGCTTCATAGAAGTCGGGGAAATATTGACGAACCTTGGACAGATTTTCGCCTATTTCCTGTAGTCGCATGCAGATGGCATCTTGAATAACGGGGGATCGTTGGAACTCACCTTCAGTCTCAGGCGTGTACTGTAGGACACGACCTCCTGCTTCAACTGCCATTTCAATGTATGGCACTGGTGATTTCATAGTGGTAGCTCAATAAGTTCTGGCTCAATGTAAGGACGGAAAGGTTCCTTGATTGATGTAAGAATGTCAAAGCTTCTGCCGGTGGCCGCTTCGAGTGCTTCCTGAAGTAAGAATAGCTGACCATAGTCAACAAGGCCATCTGGTTTTACGAGTAGGTCAATATCGCTAGCGGGTGTCAGTTCGCCACGTGCTGCGCTTCCAAAAAGTTGGGCTCGAACGATCCCGAAATCTCGCAGAATTGACAAGACTGTTTGCTCATGGGGAAGGGTGTAGTCCGGCTTTGCTGATGTTATGCCGCTCATAAGTACTCAGTGTAACAGAGCAGGTTCCAACTGGTGAGGAGGTATGAAGACCTACATGTGGCACACAACAAACAAGTCTATTCCGCTTGAGTTGGCGCACTAGTCTACAACCATGACCCTAATGCTCAACGTCGGCGAGTACCACCTTGAATACCACATCCAACCAGTCAATGGTCCTGCGGTGTTGTTTCTGATCGGTGGATACACGCGGCGTGCGATCAGCGGTTTATAGAGCATGACTGGACAGTCATCATGGTATTGCGACCAGGGCGCAACAGTGATCTGAGGCAGCTCTGTGCCGACTGCTGGATGAACTAGCTGCTGAATGGCCTAAAAGTAGCCTCGGCGACAGTCGTTGTAATCTCCGTAGGTGGTCGCGCAGCCACGAGATTTGTAGAACTCTATCCCGAGCACGTCAATACATTGTTACTGGTCAGCTTAGTCAGCTTAGCTTCATGGTCCAGTACGCCAACGCGTATTGCAGTGCACATTCTATTCAATCCACTGGTCAAACAAGCCACGTAGGCACTAACGCGAGGGCTACTGCGCCGCTACCCATAAGCAAGCCTGAAGCAGCTGATCGCACTTCTCGCCACATTGTCAGCTAAAAGTCATGCGGGGAATATCAGAAGACTAGAGGCAGAAGTATGTGCATTTCTTTACCGCTCTATGATCGCAACAAGGCTTCATCAAAGACCTTCACCGAGAAACACGAACAGAGAATCCACACGCTATAATCTGCCCGACCCTAATTATCGATAGTCGCTTTGATGGTTCGGTACCGCTGGAACGTGCAAGGCATAATGCTTGCGACACGCCCGCAGCTGAACTGCTCATCATCGATGCGGAAACTCGCCGGGGGCTCAATGATACATGGCATACGGCACTAATCCACAAGAGTATCGGTTAGATATTCGCCGTATTGCCAGCGCTTACTAAATTAAAAAAGGAATTGCGGTAGTGATGGTGCTGATAATGAACGCTATAATCGGTAGTTTGCGATCATCATCCTTGTTGAGCGACAGGATGCTAAACACAAGCCCTAGCACGCCCATCCCATTAGCAGCAAAACCTATGACCCCAAAGGTGATACCGAGAGGCGCATATATGTCACTTTCGTTTTCTTCTTCAGTGTCCTTCATGGACGCCACCCTAACATCAAAAAGAGGTAGCACGTTGCTGGGAATAGCCGTTTTCCTCTAACAGCCAGTATTCCCACAACTATCCCACCACCACAACGCTTCCTTTCCGCCCATCCACCATGATCTTCTCGCCGTCCTTAATGCGGGAGGTCGCGTCACCCGTCCCAAGAACAGCCGGAATTCCGTATTCCCGAGCCACAATCGCGGCGTGCGAGAGCGGGCCGCCGATGTCGGCGACTACGGCAGACGCGACGTCGAAAAGCGGTGTCCACGTGGGGTCGGTGAAGGGGCAGACCAGAATATCTCCGGGCTGCAGGCGTCCAAAATCGGCGGGGGTGCGGATAATCCGAGCGGTACCTACCACCTGACCAGGACTCCCAGGAACACCGGTGATCGCATCAACATCGTCGGTAGTTTCGCCGCGATCCCACCACACCGCCTCCGCCGTGCCGCGCTGCCGCCGACGACGCTCAACCACCTCACCACGCGACACCCCATCGCTCAAAGCATCGGTGACCTCGCTGAAATACAGGTAGCGAATATCATCGGTAGTCTCCAGCACACCGCGATCAACCAACCGCCGGGCAAGCTCGCGCATGGCGGTCCGGGCGAGCACCAGCACCTCTTCAATCGCATACAGCGTGCCTTCGCGACCAACATGCGACGCCCGCAACTTTTCCACGGTCGTGCGCCAGCTTCCACGCAGCAACCTGGGCAGATGCTTCTCGACGGTCGCCACTGCCGAACCAGTCACTGCCGAGCCAGTCACCTCCGAACCCGAAGCCTGCTGGCCCCGCAACGACACCGCGATGAGCTCGTACAAACTCTGCGGGGTCTCCCGCCATGAGGTATGCGAAAATGGCACATACATGCAAGCCGTCCGCGCGCCGCGACGCTGCAAGAACGCGTCCACCTCAACCAGGAACCGTGCGCTGTCCGGCGCAGACTGCAGTGCATCCTCGATCTGCTCCGGCGGGGTTTCAGTGAACACATCCGCCAAGCCAGACTCTTGCGCGGTGGCGGTCAAATCCCGAATCCCAGCCAACACGTTTGCGGTGACGTAATCCAAATCCTCGTACAAGTCCTCCGTGCTCACGTGATCCGATTGCCGAGCCAGGCGAATCAACGCCTTAGCCTTGGACCGCAGCACCGTCATCGGTGCCAGGTAATAGAGGAAACGATCGGACATCAGCTGCGCTGCCTGAGCCAGAATCTGCTCCAGCAACACCACGACCTCGGTATCAGACGCATCCTCACAGGCAGCGACGCGGCGCGCAAGCCGAGTCAGATCCTCCTGCACCTCCTTTTCCTCCGCATGCCAGCGGGTCGGATCGTGGCGCATACCCTTAACAAACGTCCGAGGCAACCGCGACACCACAGCCACATCAGGCCGCGGTGCCTGTGCATGAATACGAATCACACCATCATCATCGCCAACAATAATCTCGTGGGCTGACGGAGCGTTCAGGCCAATCATCCGCATAGAATCCTGTATGGACTCCTGCAACGCATGCACTGCCACCAGATCCAGCGGATACGGCGTCGGATAATGCTCCATCAGGTCATCCCGAAGCGTGCGCTCAACCCGACTCCGCGCAGGTGAATGCCCCTCCACGCTCGCCGCGTCCGTGCTCGCCACCGTGGTGATTGGCCGGGCCTGCAGCAAGTAGAGCTCGCCGTCAGCGAAGGCCCATTCAATATCCTGCGGGGCGTCGTAATGCTCCTCGACCAGCTGACCCAACGCCACCAGCTGCTGGATCGCCTGTTCATCAAGACAAGGGAGTGCCTGATCCTCTGGTGGTACTGGCGTGGTTATGGTGGCAGCGCCGTCGGCCATGTCGATCCGGATTTCCTTGCTGCCGATGGTGCGCGAGACCACCGCGACCGGCTCCCGCGTCACCGTAAACGTATCCGGCGTGACCAACGCCGCGACCACGCTCTCACCAAGCCCGTAGGCGGCGCTGATCATCATGTTGGTGTTGTTGGCCATGGGGTTGCGGGTAAACAGCACGCCGGAGACGTCGGAACTAATCATTGTTTGCACCACCACCGCCAGCGCCAGCCCCTCGCTGGGCACGCCGTGTTTGCGCCGGTAGGACACCGCACGTTCGTTCCATAGCGACGCCCAGCACCTGCGCACAGCGTCCCACAACGCATCCACCCCGGTTATGCCCAGGTAGGAGTCCTGTTGCCCGGCAAAGCTGGCCTCGGCAAGGTCTTCTGCGGTTGCCGACGACCGCACCGCCACCCGCGCCCCATCACCCAGCGTCGCATACGCCTGCTCAACCTCCGCCCGCAGGTCTGCCGGTATGGTGACGCTTCTGACCAGCTGTTGTGCCTGCTCAATGTCCTGCTTATCGACGGCCGCGATCAACTCACCCTGGATTGCTTTGGTTGCGGTTGTATAAGCGCTGGTATCAATAATGAAGCCCGGCGGGACGGGAAACCCCGCTGTGGCGCATTCCCCAAGATTGGCTCCCTTACCGCCCACGAGTGCGAGGTGGTCACTGCCGACATCTTTAAACCAACGAATCATCTACTTCTGCTCCCTCATCCCATGAAATACCTATTGTAGTGCAGAAGGATTCAGATGGGATGGGGGTTTTGGGAGTCAAAATTATGGTGTTTGTAAACAACAAAATTTTATGGACTAATGAAGATTTTAGAAAAAGTTTATGTATGAAAGTCTCCTCCCGGAAAATGCTAAGGGAGTGTCTAAATGTTTTGATGTCTCCCACAAGCGCTATACTTCGACCGTCGGGTTTTCTGCGGTGAATATTAGATGTCCACACAACTAGTTAAACCGCAGGCCTGGATGCGTATCGCAAAATAACGGAAGACTGCAATTGCCCAGTTAGACATTAGCCAAAAACACCACCATGCAGAAAAGGTTCCTTCCAGATGGCTCACCTACTATACCTATCTCGATATCGTAGGCCCACATTGCCGACAACACCTGCTCCTGGCGTAAATAGCCCACACGTGGCCAGTGATGATCTCCGCTACCTGATAAGGACAAACATTGCTTATGCTGCGCGACACTATACCTCTGCATCGCTTCGCCTGATTAGCCAAGCCAAAGCCTATCGATTAGAGGTTCTTCTTCTTTACGCATTAGCATGCAGGATGTTCTTGCCAAGCAACACCCTCACCACGCCGACGGTACCCCTACTAGAAGAGCAAACGGCATCCGCACCACCAATGACGGTAAGGCCGTCTACAACATGATTGGCTGACTATTTTAGCAAACACTATTGCTTTGGTAATGACTTATAAGTGCTATTCAATCGTGACGACAGGTCTGTGCATATCGATCCGGTCAAACCCGGGATAACCTATGACATGACTGGTAGCGAACATGTTTTTGATATTGTCTAGTCTCTGGATTCGTCGATTTTTTGCGGATAAAGACTATCAAGGAGCTGGCCTGAGGATTACAGCCCCCGTAAAAAGAGACTGGTTGAATCCTGATGGGAAGACCATCACCGATATCGAGGTACGCACCGAGGGGACGCGACGTTAAAAACCACATGGCCTATGCATATCTACGTTAATCGGCAGGAGTTGTCGATGTCGACTAAAAAGTAGTAGCCTCGCTTAAAAAAGATTGACTATGCCCAATCAAAAAGACTTTTATAATATAATACTAGGCACAATTCGGGCATTTATTGAAAATTGAAGTAGTGCCATCGTCTATTGTATTTAGTTGCTTCCGCCAGTGATAGTGGATATGGCAAAAGTGTACTATTGGTGCTGCGGTAAAAATTAGATAAGCAGAACAAAAAGAGACAACAAATAACTTAAAACGTAAAAGATATACTAGGAGACGGTGTGCAGTCGCCGCAGATAATAGCTTATATATATACTCCCAAAACGTCAGGCTAGAAAGATAAGGAAAGATGAAAAAAAAGAAAATTAAGGATAGAATAAAATAGATAAAACGAAAGTAGTTTTCCATTGGATGCAAAGTGTCAAAAATCACCATCCAAGTACTTTTAATAATTAGGAGCACAGTGCATGAGATCATGGCCAATAGCGACAATGCCACACAAGATTTTACCCCGAAAATTACCCGCCGCGAAAGCTGTGGCAAATAACTGTTACCTAATTTCCTATATAATGGCGTACTATTAATCCTGCTCAAAAAACTTTTAAATTCATTCTTTTGAATATTGGTGCGAGTAAAAAACCAAAGTATTCCAAATATATAGAGAGTGCAAAGCAAGAAAACTAATTCCCAGCTGTGATCAGCAAAATTTTGTACATTTTTTCCAGAAAGAGTCCATTCCCAATCACATATATGCTGTTCATTAAATATCTGATCATAGACATCAAAAACGTATGAACATTTATTTAAATCACCTTGTTGTTCAGAAGATGGAATTTTGCGATTAGCAAGTTGATTTACGAAAGAGCAGACGAAAACAAGGGTGGCTAAAGCGCCAAGTATGCTGCGCCCTCTCTTTAAAATACGATGAGTGAAAGCATCCTCACTTCCAACTCGGAACCATAATGGAGAGGAAGCAAGAAAAGCGAGGGCCCCTACGCTAAAAGGCATAATTTTTCCGATGTCAAAAGTAACTAATCTTGTAATTGTTAGACAAACTAACAAGAAAAATACGCTCACTAAAGCACGATACATAAAAGTTTGGGGAAATGGTTCAACACCTATATGAATAGTATGACCAAGTGTATTACCTTGCCGTTGCGGTGTATCATCCTTTATTGCCAGAAAAGTAAAATGAGGGCCGTCTGCCATTTCACATCTAATGGATGAATATTCCTTAACTTTGCTCCATATTTCGGTGGACTTCTTATTTGACCGAAAAAGTACCTTACTATTATCTCGCGGGTCGGTAAGATCAAGTGATGAAATGTAGTGCCCATCTGGAGCATTCACCCTAAAATGATACCGATCCTCAACTCCTGACCCCAAAAGCGAGCGGCATGTTATGAGTATTGGCGAGTATCGAATGAGGGGATAGTTAAATATATGTTGATAGTTTGGGTTTGTTTTTCTTACAAAGGTTAACTTTGATCTTTCTCGATCATTGGGAAGATCGATCAAAGCAATGGCGATATAATCTTCCTCAGCAAATCTTGACCAATAATCCCAGAGCTCTACGTGTATATCGGAGCAACAACTGGACGCGGTAATGCGACTCTGTATAGCTAACCTTTTCTTATATTTAACCACTTCTCTGGCAAATTTTTTGTTCCCACCGTCGAAGTCTTCTTTTACTGGACTACCCCCGTTTTTTCTCCCTTGAAGGTAGATTATTTTATCTTCATATTTCTCGATATTGTAATCATTGTGATCTTGTTCGTTTTTGAAATAAGTTCCGTCGCCTTGTTCGAACCAGTGGCGCATAAGTTTGGAAACGTAGGCTATTTCATCGTATGTATCAGAAGGCCATCCATACTCCGGTACGAAATTATTATTAGCGTTATCTTTGGCGATATATTTGTTAAAATATTCCTGTAGATAGATGCAATTAGTAATATCGGCGCTGGTTCGCTTTCCTGCAAATGACTGCGCCTTTCCGTCCAATGTTACATCGATATCGAGTAGTAGTGTACGTGGCAAAGCCATCAGGGGAAGAGCGATTTGGCCGCCTTCACATCGTAAGCTTTTTGGAAGTTTATTGAGTCTTTGCCTTAGATGTGCTACGTCTAGGTCGAATGTCGACTTGACTTGCATCATGCCGCGTTCGGTAAATGTTATTTCATCTATTCTGCGATGGACCCAGCTTCGGTCAACCCAAAGGTCATGGTAAAGTGCGCACTCTAGCGGGTGGGGAGTTTCTGATTTGGCCATATCTATTATTTTGCTATAGAAATGAAAATACCGGCAGTTTCATACTGCCGGTAAGCTTCGTTAAAAAATATAGAGGAACATTGCAGCTACTAAGTTGTGTCATCGCCTAAGCAATTGCCGCATTGGCAATTACGGCACCTGGAAAAGGGGATGTACGCCGATTTTGTGCATATGCTTGGTTTTTTTCCTCGGCTATACGAAGATTATTGCTTATGCGCTTTGAGATTTCGAGAGCTTCATCAATCTCTCTCATGAGATCTTCGAGACTCATTTCTACGCCTCTTTCTTGTCTTCTGCACAATTGATTAGGTATGTGCCATTATTTAATTCATCTCAGCTCACATACGCCAAGAATCAATTGTATGTTGTGATGGATCTTTATCTACATTGCGACATTTAGAAGACCGTTTATTGTGTGCATATAATATTTCATATTATATGCACACAATAAACGTAGTCTTTATGCCTTTTTGAGAGCATGGTACCAGTGTACGTACAGTTGCCCAGCGGCGCAAGATGCCTAGGGGTAAGCGGGGGTAGTGGCCAGCTGCGAATCTTGCATGTTGATTAGTGGATCAGAAGCTCTGCATGTGGTGGCTTCTTGCTCAAAAAGACCAGCTAAAGGGTATTTTATTTTCTTAGCAGCCTGTGGAGGGCTTATGGGCGTGTGCTGTAAGAGGATTTGGAGTAGGGGTGTTGAATTGCTCGTGCATCGTGGAGGTGGTGATATTAGACCTCGTAACGTGTTGTGCGATGTGGTGATCATCATTTTTCCTGCTAAAATTGCTTGGGGCCACTACATGATTTCTGTCAGGTGTAGGTGGTCAAAATGGGTCAAGATTATGTGGGGCGCACCGGGTTTGGCATAGGTTGGGGCATAGGAAAAGTAGTCGGGTATTTGTCGTTATATGTTTTATCACTATGCATCAATAAACAAATATAAGAGGCTTCTTTATATTTGGTACTCATCTGTCGCTGGTGGTGATACTAGGGGGATGGATGAAATTATCATCTTTTGCAAGGAATTTACCAATCTTGTAGATGCAAAAAAGCCACTACCTTGGTGAGTACATGAGTACCGCAAGTCGTGTGCATGATAATGCGTGTTTAAGTAAGGGAATCGTGGTGCGCCTGGGGAGACTTGAACTCCCACGCCCTAAGGCACTGGAACCTAAATCCAGCGCGTCTGCCAATTCCGCCACAGGCGCTTCAGGGGGTAATCATACAGTGGCTTGCGGATTCGTCAAAGTACCAGCCCGCGCTCAGCTCACGCCCACAACCGAGACGGCCCGCACCTGCAACCACGCCACGCCCACAACCAAGACAGCCCACGCCCACCCAAAGCCCACAACCTCACAAGCCCGCCACGCCCACACCCAAGATACAGACCTCCCTCTGAATAAAATCACCCCACTACGCTAACCCTTATACCCACCCCCAACTCACCCGCATCTTATCTGCCAACCGTAGCCACGGCGGCGTCGAAAAGCTTCTACCTGCATGAACCCTAACGCGCATGAGAATTTGCCAAAAAGTATCGCAAAAAGTTAGCGTTGCGTTACCCCTATCGCGGCGCGTCGGAAAAATATTACATGTGCTGAGCGTAGGATTAGCAGATATCGCAACCTGCTAAGTGTCTTGGTGAGTATCCATTGGAGGTAGATGATGATCACTCGTAAGAGTGTGTTTCAGCTGTTCATGGCCTTTTCTTTGGCGTGTGGTGGTCTGGGCGCTGTCTCCGTGTTGAATGCTCCCGAGGCGGCGGCGGCGAATACGTGTGGCACAAGTTACCGTATGGTGAAGGATGGTCGTGTGCCGGTGAAGGACGCGTCGGGGGAGCGTTTCGCCACGATTGAGGTGTATTTTTCGTCGAAGGATAACCAGAATTGTGCGATTTTGGTTAAAGAGGGCCGTCACTGGGGCTTGGAAGAGAATGTGAATGTCAGTATTGCGTTCTCTGGGGATCAGGATCGTCAGCACGGCCAGGACACCGATAGCGGCCGGATGAAGGAATATTCGCGTGCCGTGTATACGGCTAAGGGCGTTGCTGCTGCTGATAAGCCGATTAAGGTCTCAGCGACTGTGGGGAATGCGAGCGCGTCGGCCGAGGGCTGGGATGGTTCAGGTAATGCGCCGCGCATCACCAATCCGAAGTAACTAGTACACCCCGTCCTGCCTGTTGATCGCGTCGATAGCGTCAACAATGGTGGCGCCGGGGTTTTCTTGTCGGTAGCGTTTGACGCGTTTCGCATCGGGGATGGGGGCACCCTTAGGGAGTTTCTTGGTGCTGCCAAACATGTTGCCACTGCGCCAGACCAATAATATTCCCGGCAGGCACAGAAAGAGCGCCAGTGCGGAATGCCCCATAAAAAACGCGATGAGCGCCCCTATAACAAGCGCCCAGGCGAGAAAAGCGGACGCATAACCGATCCATGCTCGCTTCTTCATATGCCCATTGTGACATGCGTCCCCAGGGCTATGCTTGTATGCTGGATAAAAATAAGCTGAGACTGAGGATACTGTAGTGCTACTTCTGTCATTGTTTTTCTTCGCTATTGCGGGTGTGAGTGGTATAGGAGCGCTATATTGCTTCAGCAAGGCGCGTCAGGTTGATGATGAGCAGCAGCCAGTACGTAATTTGTTTGCCGAGGTCCCGGATGCCGCTGATTTCGGCCCGGATCGCTTGGGCCCGGGGGCCGTCGTTACGTATGGGGCGACGGATTACCTGGTGCGCGGCACGCTGGAGGTGACCCAGGGGCAGTTCACCTGGTACGAGCACCTGCTGGACGGCGGTGACGGTAGCAGCTTCCTGGCCGTGGAAATTGACGACGGCGAGCTTGAGCTAGTGTGGTGGACCTCGCGGAAGGAAACGGGTCTCACTCCGCAGAGCGTTCTGGAGTTTGAGGGTGTTCATTACGTGGAGCAGGAGCGCGGTCACGCGCGCTATGTGTCGCACGGCACAACCGGGCTTCCGCCGGAGGGGGAAATGGCCTACATCGACTACGCTGATGCGTCCGAGCAGCTCCGCCTAGGGTTTGAGGGCTGGTCCAATGACGATTCTTGGGAGGTGTCCACGGGGCGGGTGATTCTTCCCGGTGAGCTGATCATTTACCCCGCGCCCCCAGCGCCCGATTACTCGGTTTAATATGCTTTTCAACGCCCCGACAACAACGCTCCCGACAATAGTAAAGGCAGGTTTTCCGTCATGAATAGTGGCCGCTGGAGGCTTCTTGGCATTGTGCTGGTTCTTGTGAGCGCAGCATCCGTGGGCCTGACTTTTGTGACGGCTGCCGCGGGATTCGCTAGCGCGAGTAATCCCGAAAGCTATGTGTCAAAGAACTACACCAGAAAGAGCGGCAATACCTACGAGTGCAAGTCTGGCGATAGCGTGCAGAAGACGGCTTCGGATATTGCGAATAAGATTAAGCCGATGGCCAGGCAGTTTGACTCCGCGTCGGGGTCGGAATACTTGCGCTACGACAAGAGACTTATTGTGGTGTCCAACAATAACGGGAAATGCCAGATTGAGGTGGAGGACCTACACCGCTACAACAATGGCAGTTTGATTTTCCTGGGGCCTGGGTTCAGTCCGTCCTCGCCGCGTGATTCTTCTGGCGGGTCGTCTGGCTCGGGAAGTAATGGTGGCAGCAGTAGCGGTGGATCGTCGGGATCCGGTGTGAAATAAAAGGAGAGAAAATGGACGTATTTGCAGAGGTCGTGAGTACGCTGGCCTATTTCGCCCTCGCCGGCGTGATGCTGGTGCTGGGGTTTGTGGTTCTTGACCTGCTTACCCCCGGGAAACTACATCGCCTGGTGTTTGTGGATCACCTGCCCAATGCTGGTTTTATCGCAGCGGCGCAGCAGATAGCCACGGGAATTGTGGTGGCCACCGCCGTGCATAGTTCCGCCTCCGAATTGGGCTTAGGCAAGGGGCTTATTGAGGCCGGGGTGTTTGGCCTTCTGGGAATAGCGCTCCAGGCTGCGGCGTTGGTGGCCATGGAATTGGCCATTCCGGGAAGGTTCCGCGACATTGTGGAAGATAAAAAGCTCCGCGCCGGTGCCATTGTGGCCTCCGTGTCGCTGGTGATGGTTGGCGTTGTGAACGCCGCGTGCCTGACGTAGCACGCTTCGGTAGCGGCAACGCCAGGCACGATACATCAGGCGCACTGGGGCAGTTACTCTGCCGCGAGGTCCTGCACCGGTGGGCGTCGTGAAGCACCCATGGCGGGAAGCAGGGCGGCGAGCACACCGGCGGTGCCTGCACCTGCGATGATCAGGGCGACCTGCAACCACGGGATGTACAGGTCCAGCTCAAGCTTGTCGGCGGTGTGTTCCAGCGCGTTCAAGCCGGACCAGCTGGCGAAGATCCCCAACGCGCAGCCACACACGGCGGCGACAACGGCGGTGAGCATGGCCTCCACGACGATGGTGGTGACCAGTTGGCGGCGCTCCAAACCAACCGCCCGCAGCAGCGCGGATTCGCGGCGGCGCTCCAGCACCGACAACGCTGTGGTGTTACCGATGCCCACGAAGGCGATGATCAGGGTAATGGCCAGCAGCGCCAGCACCACCATGAGCATGATGTTCAATATCTTGGTGTAGTAGGCGCGTTCCTGGGCGCCGCCGCCGGTGTTGTAGCTGTCATTCAGGGCACTCAGATCGCTGGTCACCTGCTGAACCTCGTCCGCTGAGAGATCTGGTGTGAGTCGCAGGTACACGGTGTCAGTGACGGTGTTCCGCGCCACCTTGGTGAAGTCATCCTTCGACATCCTTATCTGATCCGGGGCGCGCTTGTCGCTCACGTCCGCCGAGGCAACTATGCTACCCGCATCGCCCTGAATGGTGATGGGGGACTTATTCTCGGTGATGGTGCCCACCGTGCCCACGCCGGACTGTGGGAACAATGTATCACCCTTGGCATAGAACACCTCGCTGAGCTGTGAGCTATCCGCAGTCTCGGCCTTCACTGGATGTTCCTGACCATCAGAGGTGGTCACTGTCACCTGTGCGGATTGGGAATCAGCGCTGGCCGTGACCTTGGGATTGTTCTTAATCTGCTCAAGCTCCTGCGGCGAGAAACCAGCCGGGTTGCTCGTGGTCACCATGAGGTCAAAGGGGCGTTCCCGATTGATCTGAGAAATAAGGGACTCCTGCACCGAGTGAATGCCCGTGGCCATCAACACCAACACAGCCACGCCGATCAGCATGGAAATACCTGTCGCCGCCGTGCGCAGCGGGTTCTTCATTGAATTAGCGGCGGCCAACTCCACAGGCAGCGACACTCGTGACAGTGCCCGACCCACCAGCGACACCAGCCTTGGTAGCAAAGTCGTGGCGGCCAGTAGCACGCCCATGCCGCAGATAAACCCGCCAGCAATAGCCACAGCCATACCGCTCGTCGCACCGTAAATCAGGCCCGCCGCGCCCAGCAGGGTCAGAGCGGAACCCACGATCGTGCGCCCCAGTGGCAGCTTGTCCGAAGCCACTGCCTCAAGCGGGCGAAGTGCCTCCACCGGATGCACGCGGGTCGCGCGTTTCGATGCCCCGAGAGCACACGCAACCGTCACCACAACGCCCACCACAAAACCAGCGATCAACGCCAGCGGACTGATGGTCAACGCACTCATCATTGACATGAACTGGGCAAAGATCACCGTGGCAACGACACCCAGTAGGCAGCCCACCAGCGCGGCCACCGATGCCGTGATACCGGCTTCGCCCAGAATCAGGCCATGCACCTGCCGCTTATCTGCACCAATGCAGCGCAGCAACGCCAGTTCTTTTGTCCGCTGCGCGACGAGAACCTGGAAGGTATTCGCGATGACGTAGCCCGCCACAATCATCGAAATAGCCACAAACACACCCAGCATGGCGGTCAGCGTCGCGGTATTGCCGGAAAGGTCCGCGATCTGATGCTGCGCCTGCTCGTCGCGAGTGCGCACCGTGATGTCGGGAGTGCCCTGAGTCTGGTCTTTTATCTGTTGTGCCAGCTGATCCGGGGTGGTGTTGCTTGTGCCGTCATGGGCAGTGCTGCGAACCAGAATACCCGTAGCGTATTTCTGGGCTTCAAGACGATCCAGCAGCTCCGGCATCACACTAATCTCGGCGAAACCCATGGACATCATCTGATCTTCTTGAGAGGCAATGCCCGCGACGCGAACGGAGTTCTTATCGTCTAAGCGCACCGAATCACCCACAGATACCTGCAAAGAGTCCGCCGCAGATTTGTTCAGTACGGCCTCATCCGGTGACTGCGGCCACGCACCCTCCGCCAGCGTGGCCCAGCGAAGAGGCTCACTCGGCATCGCCTGGATTTGTGCGTTTGCTCTGCGGGAATCGTGCCGTACCTCACCGGTTGCAAAGCGCTGCACATCGGCGGCCTGCACGTCGGGACGCTCGCGGATGCGGTCAGCGGTTTGGGCCAGCACTTCATTTGCATTGTCTGGTAATGAGTCGTCAAATCCCAGCCAGACATCGGAGTTCTTCATCTGCTCCGTCACACTGTTCGACAGGGCAGTGTTGTAGGTGCCCATAATCAGCAGCGTGGCCACCATAAACGCCACCGATAGCGCCACTGCGGTGGCGGTGGCGATGAGCCTACGCAGATTGTTTCTCAAACTAGATGCTACGAGGAAGTTCATCACTCAACCTCCTGCAATGCAGCCACAACCTGCTCCACGGTGGGGGAGACGAGGGTGGCGGTGATGCGGCCGTCGGCAAGCAGAATCGTCTCATCCGCGTAGGTCGCGGCAATGGGATCGTGCGTCACCATAATCACGGTCTGGCCAAACACATCAACGCTGTCGCGCAAAAAGCGCAGCACCTCCGAACTGGATACGGAATCCAAATTCCCTGTCGGCTCGTCAGCGAAAATCACCGTCGGTTGAGCAACAAGTGCGCGGGCAATAGCGACACGTTGTTGCTGTCCGCCCGACATTTCATGTGGTTTATGCGATAGGCGTGACTTAATGCCCAGTCGCTCCACCACATTGTTGAACAATTCTTGATCCACCTGACGCTTGGCTAATTTCATGGGCAGCATAATGTTCTGCTCTGCGGTCAGGGTGGACACCAAATTGAAATGCTGAAAAATAAAACCAACATGTTCACGCCGAAGGCGTGTTAAATCACGATCATTCAGACTTGTGATGTCAATCCCACCAATTTTGATATTGCCCGAATCAATGCTGTCAAGTCCGGCCAAACATTGCATCAGTGTGGATTTGCCCGAACCTGACGGTCCCATGATCGCCAAAAACTTACTCACACCCACACGAATGCTTGCATTGTTGAGCGCTGTCACCTGTGACTCCCCAGTACCGTATGTCTTCCGTAGGTCCCGCGCGACCACGGCATCCTTGGCCTTAACAACGCGACTCATAACTCCTCCTTGCGTAGAGAACAACAACTGTCTGATAACCATCATTGCTGCTCGGAGGCCTAAAAGAATCACCCGACGGGCGGAACATTGTGACCTAGAATTCATCTTCGCGCCTACGCCCAGGGGATGAGAACCAGCGATGATCGCGAGGGGTTGGATGCGGCCGGATATGGGAGAGGCGGCAGCTGAAGCGACGTCGAAAAACGACTGTTGGAACGTGTGGGGACGGGCAGTCTAGTGTGAGAAACCACACGAAAAAACACATGTCGCAGTACAGGAACACCTCAAGGTCACACGAACCCACACAAAGCAACAGCTGGCCATACCCGAACGTGCAAAAATCTGTAGACTGGCGGTAGATAAGCAGGCACTTTCCAGACAAAAACAGACACAAACCCTAGCCCTAAGGAAACAACGTGGCTGTGCGCATCGATAAGCTTGGCGATAAAGCGAACGAGCTCATAAACAGGCTCATCGCCGATGGAGAAGCGCTGCCTTTTTTCAAAGACACCTGCGTCCACATCATCGACGACACCCCCTACACAGCAGCAGACCTACGAGAATTCATTTCACTCATCAGCTACAAAGACGTACAAAATGGCGACACCTACCCGCGTAGCGAAGAACTCGCCATCAAATACGCATACCTGCTGGAAAAATCCAGCGCCCGACTCGGGCCTGACCTTGTGGCAATCCAGGCAATTCACAACGTTGCGCAGGCCGCACACGTGCTTTTCGACGACCCGATCATCGACCGCCGCGTCGCCGCCGCCATCAGCATGCTCATCAGCGTGCTCTACACCGAAGAACAGCTCTGCAAAGACATCGAGCGCTTCGCCCTGAAACAGTATCGTGGGGGAAGTGATTTGCAGTAGGTGGTGGGGAAGCTGGGGCGAGGTTGCCTGGCTTGGGCCCAGCCCGCGATGCGGAGTGCTCGCGTTCTTTGTGGCCTTCCTGCCGATCTTTCTTCTGCAGGGTTGTTGAACGCTGTTTATGTAAGATAGGTCCATCGCTGAGCTCGAAAAAGGGATGTTTTTGGACCTGGCGATGGACTTATCTTGCAGGGGGTGCAGGGGGATGCTCATGATCCATCAAAGTGCTGTAAAAGACCTGGAAAGATGGCAGTTTGGTAGATCGTGGTGCTGGGTAGAGTCCTGAACGGTGTTAGTGCAAAAGTTTGCATAGAAGTTTGCTTATCTCCAAGCCGGAAAATGAGGTGTTTTCGAGCTTGGGCGTAAGCAGATTTTACAGCTGGATCATAATTACACCGCTTTATCGCAACCAGGTAAAACTGACTTCTTGATAAACCGCAAAGCAAGCCCCTTCAAGCCCCTTGTCGGATAGGTCTATCCGCAGGTACAAAAACACACCTTTTTCGAGCTCAGCGGTGGACTTTTCTTACCTAAGCACCACTCAACCCTGTAAGCCCTCAGCTTTTGTACACCCTGCTGAGGATGCGGTGGAAGATGGTGAGTGATTCCGGGTCGGTGGGGATGTCGATGGGATCGCGGCCGTCGGAACCCTGCCCGGTGCGGGGGAGGTGGATGGTGTCTGGTGTGGTGATTTTGCTTTGACCGCCGAGTGTCAGAACTGTCACTCGATTGTCGCGGGCGAGGGTGCTGAGCTGGTGTCCGGGCTGGTAGAGCCACTCGTGCCCAGCGTGATGCCTGTCAGCAATGAGGAACACATGGTTGGCCATGGCCACGCCAGAGGAGATTGTTTCCGGCGGGCAGGTGTAGGGGAGGTTCATGACCACGGTCGGCCATCGGTGTTGCACGCGCAGTACCGCTGATTCGAGAACTTCCGGAGGGATGAGCCCTGGGCCTTCTTTCCAGCAGGCGAGAAGCGGCATCGCCCCCTCTTGGTCGACAAAAAGTTCTATTTCGCTGCGGTCGAGGGATTCCTTGGGGTGGTCGGAAAGTCCGACGAGGTCGCCGCCGTTCCCGGCGCGCAGCGGCCCGCGGAGGGGCTGGTTGAGGCCGTCGGCGTCTATGGCCACGACGGGCACTTCGGCCTCGGCATTAATAACCAATGAAATAAGAGCGGCTGCTGGGCTGGTGAGTAGTCGATCATCCATGGATGCCACGGCGACTATTGTCGCGTTATCTGTCGCATGCGGTGGGGTTCGCTGGGCGTGCGCAAAGCGGTTATTCCATTGCAATGTGCGAAGGATAGAGGGTTTGCGTAAAGGCACTAGGTCTCAGTCCTTATATAAATTCTTTACCGTTTAGAAATGGTAGCAAGAGTGCGACACTCGGTGGCTGCTATGTTAGAAAATTGTACCGTGTGCCAAACTGTTTGGTTTATTGGAGGAATCTTGGAAAATGCTTCTCATAGTATCGGGACGAAACGAGATATATATGATGGAGCAATGAAGTGGGCTCATTCATTTGGAAATGCCAACATTCCTGGCGTAAGCTTTCCCTAGTTTTGATGGGATGAGGTGAATGGTATATATGTTATTGACGTAGTGCGTCATTCCCGGAAAATAGCTCCACGAGATGGAGCATTGCTTGGCATCAAGCTAAAACAAGATGCTGGAATTTTGATTGGGCAGATGGTCAGAAGAAAGTTTGAGGCTAGTGGTGGTCATCTTGTAAGGGTCTTTGATATTGTATTGAACAGCGAAGATGAAGTAGCTCAGCTTGGTCCAGATGATTTTTCTGACAACCAGGTATTAATTCCTTCTATGCGTGTGATGCCTCATTGTTTTGGCCAACCTAAAACCGGCCGTGCAATTTTTTCTAGTGTGGGTAAAAATATCAAAATCCCTGAGTTGGGGAAAACAAATAATTTGATCGAACCCGCAACCTATGATCCAGAGTCACGTACCTTCGTTCCTTTGTCTAAGGGGGCAGATCATTTAGATCGATCAGATTGGGAAATTATGACGTGGCATGGCGGCAGAAAACATATGCAAACCCCTATTGAGGAACGGGGAAATCTGCTTATACCACTCACTGTTTTTTCGGCAATTTCTGTTGATCTATTTATTGCCCGTGCATTTGCATATAAAAATGGTGAACAATTGCCAGACCAACCTTCTCATGATGAGGATAGGTAGAAATTTTGAAACATTACTCTTTAGGGTAGTGGTAAAATGTTGCCTGCGATAATGTGTCATCGGATATATTGGTGACCATTATCTGAAACAAGCTTACATTTAGTAGTGCTTTAACACGGGATTTTGCTTTGGTGCACCCCTGGTTTTAGTAATGGACTTGATTCAGGAGAAAGTGCAGGAAAAGAATTTCCGTAGCACGTTAATCACCTTTAGTGTATGCTGTCGGGATAGCCTGCAGGCGGTCTTGAGAACTCGGTGGCGTTTCAGGTGCGCGATGGAGCACCTCATAACATATCGAACCTGTCCGACATGCTTGTTGTGGTCTTCTT
>ERZ773263.566-NODE-566-length-25633-cov-5.075807_pt1 | contig 25633 bp, 32 predicted proteins | sample MGYA00511076_ERZ773263 | MGnify/ENA primary metagenome ERZ773263 (study PRJEB29015, sample SAMEA2738155) | human oral metagenome | biome: human oral; feature: human-associated habitat; material: saliva | place: China | collected 2195 ... | reverse complement strand
CATCACTCCTGCCACTACCATGATTACCACCATCACCACCACAACCGTTATTATCACCATCATCAGTATATTGTTCATTTTCTAAAAATAAAAGATGTCCATTATATATATGTCCTAATTCATGAAAAATTAAAAATTTACACGATATTTCAATCATAAAATTCATAAAAATATTTGCTTTACTCTTCTCATAATTTTCTTGGAGGCTAATCATTTTATAAAATTTTTTATTTTTTCATCAAATAAATGAGTGTAGTATGCTTCTATTCTTCTAAAAAAATTCAAAGAAAAATTAACTTTTTCTATGTTATCTTTTTCAGTTGCATTAGTTTTCTCTAAATGTATTTCAAAAATAATATTTTTTAAATCAATTTCTTTTTTTCTCTCTTTAAGATATTTAAAATATACAAGTTACAATGAGAAAAACATTCATTAAAAAAATCTTCTACTTTCTCCAATTCTATTGGATTCAATATTTTAAAATCTGGTAACATCTATATTTTCTTCTTTTAATTGATAGCTATTTTATAAAATTATATTTTTTTCCAAGCCACAATGAAAGAGTTGCTTCTTCAATATCAACTGACAAATATAAAAAATGGTTAAAGTTCTCACATAATGGTCTCTTAAAATTACTTAAATAAAATTTTTTCCCAGAAACACTTATTTGATAAAGGTTTCTTTGATAATTTTCATTTTTATTAAAATATTTTGAATTAGCTTCATAAATATCAACATTTTGATTTTGAATATTATTATTTTGAAATGCTTCTAGAATAATATCTTTTATAATACTATTAGTTTCTATTTTTTCTAAATATTTTTCTAAAATTACAATCATAATTTTTCTATTATCTCTAGGTGCTTTTAAATCTAACTCTTTTATAAAAAAATGCATAATAAGTGATAACATTAAAATATATTGTTCTTTTTCTTTTTCAATTAAACTATCTTTTTTTTCTAAATTAAAAATGGAAGATAAAAATTTTATAGAAAATATATGTTATGAAAATTATATCTATACAACTTTAGATGAATATTCAGCAATTTTAGAATTACTAAAAACATCTTTTAATTCAAATGTAAATTGTTATAAAAATAAGTTAGCATTTTAATCATTATCTTATTCTCAATATGAAGAAACTTTTAACTCCTATAATATTAGAATAAAAGAAAAACTAGAAAACTTTTTCAGAGAAAAACTTAAAAATATTTCTGTAAGAACTGTTGTAAAAGTTTGTAGTGAATTTTCTTATAAAGATTCCATAAAAATTATATATAGTGGAAATGTTTCTAATTTTTTAAATGAATATAATAAACAATTAGTTAATTTTTCTCTGTTGAAAGTAAAAGAACTTTATTTAAATATGTATACTAATACTTTTAATAATCTTAATTTAAAAATTGAAAAATTAAATAAAACTTTTCCTAAAAAAATTGAAAATTTAGATATGTTAAAAAACTCTATTAGTTCTTTTAATTCCATAATAAAAGAGATGGTAGATGAAGTAAACGAACTAAAAAATAGATTAGAAAAATTAAAAAATGAAAAACTTCCATTTAAATTAACAACTTTTCAACAAGAAATTTGTGATAGGCTTTCAATTTTAAATTATGATGGTTTAAATAAAATATCCACAAATTTTATAGATATTTTATTAGAGTTGGTAGAAAAAGAATACAAAAAGTGTAAAAAAATAGAGAAGACATTTTTAGAAAATATTCTTGCAGATTATGAAAATACTAAGTATGAACTGATAAAATATATTGCAATACAATATTTTAGGCTTCAAAAAATAGCTTAAAAATTATTGAAAAAATAAGAAAAGTAAGAAGTTACAAAGAATTTATAAGGTTAGAAATTCCTAAGATTTTAAAAAGTGACTATATAATTTTTAAAATATCTTTACCTTTATTTTGTACATCTGATAATCCCATTTGTGTACTTGATTCAAATTTTTTGCTTTTTCCTCTAACTCCTTACATTGTATGTATTACATCTTATAAATATGATAAAAAATTAGAAACAAACATTTTTATATTAGATGAAATAAAAGAAAATTTGTTTATAAAATATATAAATTTTCTCATTATTAATAACTCTAAAAGCTTGGTTTTATCTTTTAATGATGAAATTGAGATTATTCAAATAAAAACTGAAGAATTTAAAAGTTTGTTTTGTAATTTACTTAATAAAAATTAATAATTTAAGTTTTTTATTAAACTTATAACAAAGTGATTTAATTATTAATATAGTGTAAATACAATCATTTTAAGAATAATGATAAAGAATGAAAAGAGATATAAAAGGTCAAATCTCTACCTTTAAAAAGGCTTTTAAAAAATTATTGACTTTGTAATCTAAATGAGTTACAATTAATTAAACAAATACCTTTCTCAGTGTAGGGGATAACATTGAATTGATACAATTATGTTTCTCAATGTACAGCTAAACATTGATGACACAAATACCTTTCTCAATGTAGGGGATAACATTGAATTGAACAAAGTAGAAGCCCTGAGGAAACTTGGGGCTTTATTCATTATGGAGGATATATGGAGATTAATGGTATTTATTTTGCCAAAGGAGAATTTTATCAAATAATAAGGGATATAGGTGGAGTATGGAATGACTCAAAAGAAAGACCTATTGTTTGTCTTTTAAAAATAGATGATACAGATATCTATTGGGCAATTCCAATGGGTAATCTAAATCATAGAAATGAAAAAGCTAAAGAAAGATTAGATTTCTATTTGAATATTGAAGAATCTGATATTCGTTCTTGTTTTTATCATATAGGTAAGACAACAACAGATACTATTTTCTTTATTTCTGATGTTATTCCAATAAAAGAAATTTACATTGATAGAGAGTATTTAGGCTTTAATAATATCCATTATGTTATAAAGAATAAAAAGTTAATATCTGAATTAGAAAGAAAGTTAAAACGGATATTATATTTTGAAGATAGTAGACCTAACTATTTTAGACAACATATAACAGACCTAAAAAATAAGTTGTTGAGTGAATAAATACAGTAATTATATATTTTATTAAATAAACTCTAATAAATACTAGGGTTTTTATTTTTATGATATTAATTAGTATTAATATATACTTTATAGTTTAATTTCTACAAAAAAGCCCGAACTTGAAAAAAGTTGAGGGCTTTTTTGTATTCTGACAGTTTATTTGTTGATAATTTGTTGATAGTAAATATAGTTTTAAGAATAAAAAATCCTAATAACTTCTTTGGTTACTAGGATTTCTTTTATTTCTATATCTGATTAATTGCCTTTTTCATATCATCATAATTCTTATGTACATAGATATCTAAGGTTGTTTTATATCTTTTATGTCCTATCATCTTAATTATTACCTCTTTATTTACTTCAGCATTTACCAATAAAGTAGCAAATGTATGCCTTGTATCGTGTAATGTATGATATTTCAATTTAAGGTCTTTACATAGTATTCTAAAGTGATTATCAAATGAATCATACTTATAATGCTTATTATCTAATGTAGTAAATAAATACTCACTACCTTTGTACATTCTATTAGTTATTAATGGAAGTAATTTATCATGTATTGGTACAGTTCTGACACCATTTACAGTCTTAGAATTTATAATCTTTATTGCCTTTTCTTTTAAGTCTATATCCTTGACTTTAATATTTAATAGCTCCCCTATTCTAAGCCCCGTATAACACAGTATAAGGACTATATCAACGATTTTTCTTTTATCTTTGTATAAATTATTCCATAAGATTTCTAATTCTTTATTGCTAATAATTCTTTCTCTTAAACTTGTTTTGTTACCTCTTTCAATGTTTGGTAACTTCAATAACTTAGGATAATTCTTTTTACTGCATAAATCATTTAACATTGCGAAATCCCATATATTAGCCCAAAAACTTTTTAAATTTCTTAAGCTTCCTTTTGTTAAATCAGCCTTATTTATCATATTTTGAAGAAATAAGCCATTAATAGTATCTATTGGCATTTTATGTAAGATAGAACTTCTATTAAAATTAGTTAGATAGTTTTTCATAGTTGATTTTTTAACATCTTTATTTTCAAGCCATAACTTATATACTTCTTCAAATGTCAATGAAACTATATTATTATTACTTTTTAAAAGATTTATATTATTGGAGAAATAAGCAATTTTATACATTTTAGCTTCTTCTAATGTTGAAAAATATCCCAATGTAGACCTTTTATATTTTTGGCTGATACTATCATAAAAATAAGGACTATAAAGTATATAAGGTCTTCTTCTATTACCTTTTAATTTACTTATAGAACCAGTTTTATTAGCTTCTTTCATTGATTACCTCCTTTTATATATTCTTAAAAGTCTATATTGATATTTAATAGTATTTATATATACTTTATAGTATCATTATTATTTGAAGAAGTCAATATGTTAAATATACTTTTTGGTATCATATAATTAATGTTTGATTTCTTATACTATTTAGTGTATTATTATATAAAAAGGTATTGGAGGAAGATATGAAGAAAGATAAGACCAATAAAGCAATAAATGATAATATAAAGAGATACAAAGAGATTATAAAAGAATATAGACAAAAAAAGAAATGGACACAAAAAGAACTAGCTGAAAAATTAAATGTAGCATTGCCAACTATTAAAAGGTATGAGGGGGGTTCTCTTGCTGTACCCAAAAATAAAATAGTAAAGCTATTTGAAATTTTAGATATGCAACTTGATGATTTAAGGGATATATATCCTAATGAAAAAGATTTAATTATTGAATTGGAAGAAATTGAAAAAAATAGAGATGCCAAAGATAAAATTGAGGCTCTGAGAGGCTTTTTAAAGTGCTTAGGATATGAAATAGGTAATCTAGGTAACCTAGTGCCAAGCAAAGCCCTTATAAGCTATTTTAGAGCGTCAAATAAAAGTAATGATAAACTATACTTTTTAAGTGATGATGACATTAAAAATCTTATGGAAGACCTTAAAAATGAAATTGATAAACTGATTAAAAAAAATGCAAATGAAAAAGTAACAGAAATTGAACTTAATTATATCAAAGAACAATTAAAAATAAAATAGAATGATAAAAGGTAACAGTGATTAAGCTGTTATTTTTTTATTGTTATAATTTTTCATTGATTTTTCAACACTCTTGACAATTTCAAATTAATATGATATAATACAGGTCAGAAAGTTAGAAAATAAAATTTATAAAAAAATTTCGATTCTATATAAAAATATCTATATGATATAAGAGTATTTTAAAGTTTATGTAAAAAAAAAGGTTATATTAATATTTTATGTGGGGTATTTTATTACTGTAACCTTTTCTTATTTTAATATTTTAATAACTCCTTATATTATATATCTTTTTTGTATGTTTTTAATTTAAAATCGAAATTTTTTTATTTTTATAATATAAGGGGGTATTAATGAGCCAAGCAAATAAAGAAAAAAAGTTTAACAGTGATATAGAATTTGAACAACTAATAAGAGAGAATGAAAAAAAGAAAGGAGCTGATAAACTAACAAATCAACAAATAGCTGATAAATTTAGCTGTACAGAAGCCACTGTTAGAAATAAGAAAAAAGATATTAAAATGCAAGATGATATAAAAAAGAATAAAGATGATATTATCTTTTTAAATTACCATTTTGCTGATAAGAGAGATAAGGCTTGTATAAAAGATATCCTTTTTCAATATTTTCATTATGATAAAGGTATATTAAGTTTTTCTACTATTCATTCAAAAAAGCTATATCCAAATCAATATATGAAAAGAAATAAAATAAAGGATATTTCTGAAATAAGTCAAGCTAGGATAAAGTTAGCACAATATTACTTTTATGAATATATCTTACCAAATCATATGAAAAACTGTACAGCTGGTATTTCATATAGAAAATTTCAAATTTATGAAAATGGAAATTTTAAATTCTCCAAAAAAGTAAAAAAAGTAAATTCTCTCTATGAATCAGAGATAAAAGATATATTTAAAATTAAAGAAAAAAGTATAATCCAACAAAATTATGAAAATAAAGATACAGGTTATTATATAGCATACTTATTAAACCTTATATTTAAAGCCTTAGACACAAAAAACTTAGATACATTAAAATTTTTAAATAAAAGATATGTAATCAAAGAAGATGCCAAAAGTTCATTCTCATTTTTAAAAAGTTTCAAATTTTACACAGAATACAAAGAAAAATATCCTTTATCAGAAAAAGAAATATTAATATTATTATCACATTTAACTCTGGAAATTAAGAATATGACTTCACTTGAGATTATTAAAAGCTTTATTATGAGAAATAGAGATATTTTATCTGATATAGAAAAAGAATACATTAATAATTTAAAATATAGTAATCATAACGAACAAAACAAATTTAATAAACTATTTAATGACCTAAATCATTTTAAAGATACAAATAGTCCAGAATATCACAAAATATTTATAGAATTTTCTAAAGTTGCTGATGCTGTTGGATGGGAAGATAATCTTGCTATAGATAAAGGCGAAAATACCTTTGGTTATTTTGCTTTTAGAGATAAGTACAATCAACTTAAAAATCCTAAAACTAATAACTTAACTGATATTTATAAAGGTTGTTCTATTCATAAAATCTTATATGCTTTACTTTCTATTGACTTAAAGGACATAAATAAAAATTTAAAAGTTAATGAAAATAATAATAAAATTCAAGAGTTATTTGTATGTTATCATATACCAACTTTCTTATGTAAGTATATGAGTAAAAGCCATTTTAAAAAGTTAAATTTTTGTGTTAGTAAAATGGATTTAGAAATACTTAATAACAATATTACAGAAAGAGAATATTTTAAAAAAGTATTAGGTTTGAAAAAAGAAATTCCAAATGATTATGATACTTTTGAAGAACTCTTGGAATATATCCATAAATTAGATTTTAAGTTAGATGGTACTTATAATGAAAGTAAAGAAATAGAATTAACTTCCAAAGAAAATAAGATATAAGAAAAATAAACTGTATTCTGATAGAGGGAAAATTTAGGGAGGATATTATGAAAAAAATTAAAGTTTTATTTATGGTTATTTTTACATTATTATTTATTAGTTGTAGCAAGGATATAAAAGAAATAGTTGAAATTTCAACTTCTCCATACTCTAATAATGTAATGCTTACTATTATGAATAAATCTGAAAAAGATACAATAGAAATAGTATGGGATAAAAGTAAGATTGGCGATTCAGGTTGTTTTTTAAAAGGAAAATATATTGATGCTGGAAAACCTCAATTAAACGAAATCCTAGCACCCAATGAATTAAAAATTATATCAATATATCCATCAGATAATGTTTATTTTGATGAGGGAAAACTCCAAAATCCTCTTTTGGGTGGTGGAAGAACTGGACAAGGTTGGAAAATTAAAGATATACATTACCCAACTAAATTAGTATTATGCTTAAAAGTAGAAGATAAGGAAGAATTTATAATAACCGATATTTCTAAGTAATAATTTATATATTATAAGAGTGATAAAATTTAGAAGACTATTATTAATATATAAAAATGATTTTGTTACTGACATAAAAAGATATTAGTTTATAAACATAAGATATTATGAACGGAGGATTAAAAAATGGAAAATCTAAAAATAAGGAATTTAAGAAATAAAACAGAAATAGATGGACTTACTTATTGTATGGGTGAAAATGAAGCATTTACAGGAATTTTTGTAGAAAAGGCAGAAAATAATTCTGAACGGCACGAGATTAAGGAAACCTATGATAAAGGAATCATTGTAAAAAGAGAAGAATTCAAAAGATTTTATACTGAAGAAAAAGTATATAAAATGTTTTTAGTAAAGAGTATGATTTATGAAAATGGTAAATTATCTCAAGAAAAAATATTTGAATACAATAAATATGGTGTACTTAAAAAAGAAATCATTCCAAATGAAAAAGTTTTATACTACAATAATCAAAATAAAGTGGGAGAAACTGATTTTGAAACATACAAGAAAAATCGTACTATTAAAAAAATTGTAATTACTGTTGCTATGATTGGATGTTTGGTATTTTGTGCTAAGATTAACAATGATTCTGGGTCAAACTCTAAGAATTATAATGCAAAAGATGATACTTATTATATGAAAGAACTTGAAAGGGAAGTAAATCGTCAATTAAATGACCCTGAAACTAGAAGACAATTAGAAGAAGAAGCTAATAGAGAGATAGAAAAAGCAAAAAGAGAAATGGGAATATAACATCAATTTATAAAAATGATTAAGAAAATTTAAAAGCTAAGTTTATAAAGCATAGTAAAAAATTATTAATTAAATTACTAAAAAGGAGTATAGAATGGCAATTAAAAAAATAATGTTTGAAAATGAGATATTAGAAATAGGAGAAATAAATGATAAGTATAATTCTACTGCTGTTAAGAGAATAGAAGGAATTAGACCTTTATGGACATTATGGATTTCAATGATATTATGGTTTACTCAGAATCCTGAATCATTTTTAATTACCTTTATTGATGGTATGCAATTAAAATTAATTAATTCTAAGAATATTATGCTGGAAGATGACTTTGCTAAAGAACAAGGAAACATGATTATGAGTATTATTTTTACAACAATTCTACTTTTAGTAATATATTGGATTATTCAAACTTTAACATATAGAAATAGTTATTATTAAAGCATTATCTTATTAAAGGGTGTTTCCTTTTAACTAAATATTTAAGCTATTCTTTGACCAAGTTAAAATAACTTTCTAAATAACTTAAATACTGTATCGTACAGATAATTTTATAATTAATCTAATTTAGTCAAAAGATAAGTATTATCTGCTATAAAAGGTATCGTACATTAACTATATGAGAATTTACCTTATAATGAAATGTTTTAATTACTAATATAGTTTAAATATGGTCATTTTAAGAATATTATTAAGAATGAAAAGTAATGTAAGAGGTCAAATCTCTACCTTTAAAAAGGCTTTTAAAAATAGAATAATAATTTTAATAGAAACTCTGAGAAAACTTAGAATTTTTATTTTAAACTTGATTTTTCAAATATAAAGATATAATATACACAATATAAAGATAATAAAGGAGGTTTTTAAATGTCAATGAAACTAATAAATATTAGAATGGATGAAGATTTGAAAAAAGAAATGGAAATTGTTTGTAATGACTTAGGTATCAATATAACAACTGCATTTACTATATTTGCTAAGAAATTAACAAGAGAAAAGAGAATCCCTTTTAGTGTATCAATAGACCCTTTCTATTCAAATGAAAATATAAAAGCCTTACAAAACTCAATAGATGAAGTAAAAGATGGTAAAGTTATTATGAAAACTATTGAAGAATTGGAGGTTATGGAGTAATGAAAATTAATTTTTCTATTCAGGCTTGGGAAGAATATTTATATTTTCAAAGCCAAGATAAGAAGACATTAAAGAAGATAAATGAACTAATAAAAGATATTGAAAGAAATGGTGTATTAAATGGAATAGGTAAGCCTGAGAAATTAACTAATAATCTTAGTGGACTATATAGTAGAAGAATCAATGACAAAGATAGATTAGTTTATAAATTAGAAAATGATTTTATAGTTATCTTAGAGACTGTGAAGTTTTTTCTGTAAACTTTAGTATAAGTGTTTTACATCATTTTTATAAACAAAAGATACTTTAACTTTTAAGTTTATATAATTTTGATTTTATGTCAAGGTTATCTATTATATCACTTATGTTGAAATTTTAAAGTTTATATCTTTTTATATAGTTTTTTTCTTCTAATTCAAATAATTGTTTATCTCTTTCAGTTAAATCTGTTTTTAACTTATTCTTTTCCTCAACAAGTTCATTAAACCTACTTTGTGGAATCATATTCCCATATTTTTCTATTAACTTTATTTCTTGTTCTCCTATTAGTCCTAACTTAATTAATTCTTCTTTATTCATTTGTTCGCTCCTTTCATTTTTAATGTTATATGTCAACAATTTAGCTCTTGTTCTTTATCATGTGTAATACTAAAAATACTAATTATCCTTACAACCATAAAAATTATTTGAATATAATCACTCTCCTTTTCAATAAAAAAAACACCTAGTTTTTAACTAAGTGCTTTAATCTACATTTTTTATAATTTAATTTATCATACAACTTTCTATTAATCCTTCATCTTTTTCAATATTTTGTGCTTCAAAAATATTAATATATTTATGTACAAAATATAATTTTTTATAATTTCCTTTTATAAAAAAAACTCCTTCATAATTTTTTTTCATAACTAACATATTAGCTGTTTTTTGTTCTAGCTTGAATCCCACTTTGTTGTAAATTTCTTTAATATCATAACCTAAATCCTCAAATTCCTTATTATGTGAAATCATAATCCATATAATATCATTATTTGGTTTTATAATAACAATCAATTTATTAGAATTATTTCCAGAAGAACTTACTTGAATTTTTGAATCTGGAAATTTTTTTTGAAGTTCATTAATATCTACATCTAAAGAAAATACAGTAATACTTAATATTAAAAGTAACAAAATAACTAATATTTTTTTCATTAAACCACTCCTAAAACAATATAATACTATTTATACTGTAAATGTTATAATAATCAATTTCTATAATTGGCAATATTTCTTAGCTTTAAACTTTTTAAGAACAATTGTTTCTCTTAATTCCTCCAATCTTTTTAAAGTTTCTCTTTTTCTAAGTCTTTTATCCCTATTTTTTCCCATTTTCATCTACAATAGGAAAATCAATTCCTAAACATGCTGAGTCAATTAAATCATAAATTTTTCCAAAATTATTTTCGTTAATTAAATCATTAGGTAATAAAAGTATCATTATTTAATCCCCTCTAATTCCAATGCAATAAATAAAATTATACTAAAGGAATATTTTAAATTCATTAATGGCATTCTTTTCCTTCATTGATTTAAATCCTTTATCTAGCATCTTTTTTAATTCTTTTTTACCTAGATTTTTTCAATGTACTCAAGATATTGTTTTCCATATTCTAAAAGAGCTAATTCTTTTTTAAAAACTACATTTCTAATAGGACCCCATATAGCATTTTTACCCTTATGTCTCTCATAATATACTATTCTTGCAAAATCAGAAATAGTTTTACACTTTTTGAATTTTTTAAACTTTTTTAATCTTGGCAAAACTTCAACTCTTTTATCTAAATATGATAAAAATATTTTTTTCTTTATTCTAACCAATTCAGATAAATAGTGTGCTGATGTTTCTACAAAAATTTTTCAATATCCAACCAATCCATAGAAACTATTTTTTTATATCCATTCTTTACCATTTAGATATTAGTATGATAACTTTCAAGGAAAAGTGTTTTCTCTCTATAAGACATCTTCCTCTTATCATTTAAATGTATTTCATTAAATTTATTGATAGTTATTTCTTTGTCAATTGCAGCATTTCTTAACCTAATTGTATCAGATTTATTTTTGCTTTCAAGATTAACTTTATTATTTAATGGCATATGATATTTATCAATATGTTTCTCGATATAATTATTATATCAATCTTGATAATCTTTAACATCTACCAATTTATATTCATCATTTTCTGTTCTGGAAGTTCTTAAATTAGTATCTCCATCTATTTTATCATAATAACAAGTTGTAACAATTCTACAATATACATAAGTAGGGCAGTAACCCCAACTTGATAATCTTCCATATCAAATATTTTACTATCCATAGTTCTAAAATAGATGAAGTTCTTTCATGAAGAATTACTATAACTTCATATTTTTCATAATTTAAATCTCTCATACATTTTTCTTTTGATTTTGAATGATATGCTACACTTTCTGTCATTATTAGTCTAGATGCTATGTTCTTCTCAATATAAAATTTTTCTGCAACATTATTAATAATTTCTTTCAGAGGCTTTCCTATTTTGATATTTTGAATTAAATTAATATGTAAAATATTAACTAGCTTATCATCATTACCCAGAATTCTTTTACTCCAATTAGTATTATCTTTTGTCTAGGGTTTATATACTAAATTTTCAATAAGTTTAGGATTTAATTTTAACTTATCTAAGCCTTTTTGGATATTATAAAAACTTCTATAATAAATTTTTTGTGATACTAATAGCTATTAATATATCCTTTATAGTTTAATTTCTACAAAAAAGCCCGAACTTGAAAAAAGTTGAGGACTTTTTTGTATTCTTATAGTTTTTTTAGGTTATATAATAAATAGTGATGATAATTTTTTTATCCCATCAACACTGTTTATTATACAACCATTAAAAATATGAGACTATCACAACTTTTTATTTGTAATAGTCTCATTTATTTTAATTTTTATTTTTCATTAACAAAACCTAATTCTTTTGCTCTATGACAAGCAAAGAAATGTGCTTCTCCAACTTTTTCTAGTTTTGGAGATTCTTTTGAGCATATTTCTTCTGCATAAATACATCTTTTTGCAAATCTACAACCAATTCCTGGGTTAATAGGAGAAGTAATTTCACCTTCAAGTTTAATTCTTTCCATCTTCTTTCTAATATTAATTGTAGGTATTGCAGATAACAATGCCTTTGTATATGGGTGAATTGGATTTTTAAATAAGTCCTTTGAAGGAGCCTTTTCTACAAGTTCACCTAAATACATAACTGCAATATCATTTGAAAAATATTTTACAACTGATAAATCATGTGTTATGAACATATATGTCAAACCTAATTTTTCTTGTAAATCTTTCATTAAGTTTAAAACTTGTGCTTGTATAGATACATCAAGAGCTGATACAGGTTCATCACAGACTATAAATTTTGGATTTAATGCTAAGGCTTTTGCTATCCCAATTCTTTGTCTTCTTCCTCCATCAAGTTCATGAGGATAAGTATTTACAAGCCTTTGACTCAAACCAACAGTATCCATAAGTTCTTTTACTCTGTTATTTAATTCTTGTTTATTTTTACATTTTTTATGGATTATAAGTGGCTCTGCAATAATTTCACTTACTGTCATTCTAGGATTTAATGAAGCAAATGGGTCTTGGAAAATTATTTGCATTTTTTCTCTTAACTTTTTCATTTCAGCTTTTGAATATTTTCTTATATTTTTTCCTTCAAATAATATTTCTCCATCAGTAGCTTCTAAAAGTCTTAAAATTGTTCTTCCTGTTGTAGATTTTCCACAACCAGATTCTCCAACAACTCCCAAAGTCTTACCCTCTTCAATGGCAAAATTAACATTATCTACTGCATGTAATTGCCCTTTTGGAGTCTGAAAATATTTTTTTAAATTTTTAACTTCTAATAATACTTTACTCATTTTCTTCCTCCCAATTTTCTCTAAATTTTACTAAGCCTTCTGCTATAAGACATTGTACTTTATGTCCTTTTGAAACTTCTGTAACCACAGGTGTTCTTTGAGAACATAGTTCTACTGCATGTGGGCATCTAGGATTAAATTTACAACCTGTTGGTAAGTTTGTTGGATCAGGCATAAGCCCTTTTATAGGCACTAATCTTGTTTTTTCTTCATCTAAACTTGGAATAGAACCAAATAATCCCAAAGTATAAGGGTGTTTTGGATTTTCAAAAACATCTTCAAGAGTTCCATATTCAACAATTTCTCCTGCATACATAATTGCCACTTTATCACAAACTTGTGCAACTACACCTAAATCATGTGTTATAAGTAACATTGATGTTTTAAATTTATTTTTTAAATCTGTCATAAGATCCAAAACTTGTGCTTGTATAGTAACATCAAGAGCTGTTGTAGGTTCATCAGCTATTAAAAGTTTTGGATTACAAGCAAGAGCTATTGCTATAACAACTCTTTGTTTCATCCCTCCTGAAAATTGGTGAGGATAATCATTTTTTCTTGTTCCTGGAATACCAACTAATTCAAGCATTTCAGCAGCCTTATTCATAGCTTCTTCTTTTGTTACATGTTCATGTATTTCAATAACTTCTGCTATTTGTTCTCCAACTGTCATAACTGGGTTTAATGATGTCATTGGATCTTGGAATATCATTGAAATATCATTACCTCTAATTTTTCTTATTTCTTCTTCTGATATTTCTAATATACTTTTACCATTGAATTCTATAGCACCACTTTTTATTTTCCCTGTTGGTCCTGTAATTAATCTCATTATTCCAAGAGCTGTTGTAGTTTTTCCTGCTCCTGTTTCTCCAACAAGTCCTAATGTTTCTCCTTCTGCTATATCTATACTAATTCCATTAACTGCATGGACTGTTTCATCATCTTTTACATATTGTATCTCTAAATCTCTAATCTCCAAAAGATTTCTATTTTCCATCGTTTCGCCTCCTAATAATTATTGTTTTAATCTAGGGTCAAGAGCATCTCTTAATCCATCACCCAATAAGTTAAGTGATAAAATTGTTATCATTATTGCTACACCTGGGAAAGTAGTTACCCACCAAGCATATCTTAAATATTGTCTTCCTCCTGATAACATTGAACCCCATTCTGGTGCTGGAGGTTGTATTCCTAATCCGATGAAACTTAATCCTGCTGTTGATAAAATTGCTCCTGCAACTCCTAAAGTACCTTGAACAATAACTGGTGCTAATGAGTTTGGAATTATATGTTTCATTATTATTCTTGAATTACTTGCTCCTATTGCTTTTGCAGCTTCAATAAATTCTTGATCTCTTATTGAAAGTACAGAAGCCCTAACTATACGTGCAAAGTTTGGAACATAGGAAACACTTATAGAAATCATTAAATTTAACATACTAGGTCCTAATGCTGATACTATTGCTATTGCAAGTAATATACTTGGAACAGCTAAGAAAATATCTACAACTCTCATTATGATATTATCTATCACTCCTCCAAAATATCCTGATATTGCTCCTAAAATTCCACCAACTATAACAGAAATAGATATTGCCAAAATTCCAACTTTTAGTGATACCCTTGCTCCATGTATAAGTCTTGCAAATATATCTCTTCCAAATTCATCTGTTCCCAACCAATGTTCTCCATTAGGAGGCATAAGTCTTTCAGCTAGATTTTGTTTTATAACAACTGCGTCATAGTTTGCAATTACATCTGCAAATAGGGCTAATAAGACTAAGATTACAAGAATAATTAATCCTAACATAGCCATTCTATTTTTTTTCAACATTCTAAAAACTTCTGCCCATTGGCTTTGTTTTTTATTTTTTGTTTTTTCCATTTTGCCCTCCTACTTATATTGTGATTTTATTCTTGGATCTACAAAGGCATATAACAAGTCAACCAATAAATTAACCACACTATATACAACTGCCAAAAATACAACAGATGCTAAAACAGTAGGTGTGTCTTTTTGTCTTATAGCGTCAACCATAAGTCTACCAACACCAGGCCATGAGAAAACTGATTCAGTTAAAACTGCTCCACCAAGTAAACTACCAAATTGTAATCCTACAACTGTAATTATAGGAATCAAAGCATTTTTTAAAGCATGTTTATTTATAACAGCCTTTTCTGCAACTCCTTTTGCTCTAGCTGTTCTAATATAATCTTGTCTTATAACTTCAAGCATAGAAGATCTTGTCATTCTTGTTACTGTTGCGGCTGAGCCAACTCCAAGAGCTATTGATGGAAGAATTACACTTGAAAATCCATCAAACCCTCCTGATGGAAAAATTCCCAGCTTTACAGAGAATAGTAAAATTAGCATAAGTCCTAACCAGAAAACTGGCATAGAAACTCCTAAAAGAGCTAAAACCATGCTGAAACTATCTACAAGTGAATATTGTTTTGTTGCTGAAATTATCCCAACTGGTATTCCTATAAGTATAGAAATTAAAATACCTAACACTGCTAATACAACAGTATTTGGAAATCTAGCAAATATTTCTGAAAAAACTTCTCTACCTGTTGTATAAGATCTTCCAAAATCACCCATCAAAGCATTTTTTATAAATCTAAAATATTGCATAAAAAATGGATCATTTAAGCCCATCTTCTCTCTTAATGCTGCAACTGCTTCTTTGGGAGCACTTTCTCCTAAGATTAATTGAGCAGGGTCACCAGGAGTCAAATACATGATTGCAAAAACTAATAATGTAACTCCTAACATTACAGGAATTAAAAGAACTAATCTTTTTAATATATATTTATACATTGTTTCACCGTCCCAAAACTATAATTTTATTAAAAAGAGCTAGAAGTATCCTAGCCCTTTTAAATTTTTGTTCTAAATACTACTATTCTCCTATTGAAACTCCATATAATCTATGAGCGTTTGCAGGATCTAATTTAAAGTTCTTAATATCTTTTTTAGTTACAACATTATTTAAAGGATAAACTATCATATACATAGGAAGATCTTTTCTTACTATTTCTTGAATTTGTTTATAAATTTCTTTTCTCTTTTCAGGGTCTAATTCAGTTTTTCCTGCTTCTAATAATTTATCAACTTCTGGATTAGAATAGAAAGATCTATTTCCAGCAGCTCCCATAGTAGAAGAACTTATCAATTCATACATACCATAGTCAGGATCTCTTGTAACTGTTCCCCAACCTAGTAAATACATTTCATGATCTCCTCTTGCAGTACCATCTAAGAAAGCACCCCATTCAACAGTTTCTATTGTTAAATCAATACCAATTTGTTTTAATTGATCTTGTAATATTACAGCAGTATCTCTTCTTACTGGATTATCATTTACCCAAATTTTTGCCTTAAAACCATTAGGATATCCAGCTTCTGCCAATAATGCTTTTGCTTTTGCTATATCTTGAGTATATTTTTCAACATCATAGTATCCCCAAATATTAGGTCCTATTATTGAATTTGCTGCTTGTCCTCCACCTAAGAATACTGTATCAATTATAGGTTTTTGATCTATTGCATAAGATATAGCTTCTCTTACTTTTGGATTGTCATAAGGAGCTTTTTTCATATTAAATCCAAGATAAGTCATTGAAACTTGTGGTCCTTCTATAAAGTTGAATCTATCATCTTCTTTTAATTTTGTTTTATCCATTCCAAATATTTCATAAATTACATCTAATTCTCCAGTTTCTAATCCAATAGTTCTATTAGTTTCTTCAACTATATTTCTAAATACTATATTTTTAATTGGAGCTTCACCTCTCCAATAATCAGGGAAGGCTTCTAAAGTTATTCTATCTCCACTTTGCCAAGAAACAAATTTATATGGACCTGTTCCTATTGGATTTTGTCCAAATTTATCACCAGCTTCAGTTGTTGCTTTTTCACTTAAAATAGCAATAGTTGTATGTGATAAGTTATTCAAAATAGCTGCCATAGGTTTTTCAGTAGTTACTTTTACTGTATAGTCATCTAAGACTTCAACTCCCTTTACACCATCTAAAATATGAGAAACTTCTGGTGATTTTAAAGCTCTTTCTAATGAGAACTTAACATCTGATGCTTTCATTTCATCACCATTATGGAATTTAACTCCCTTTCTTAAATGGAATATAATAGTTGTGTCATCTGGTCTTTCCCAAGATTCTGCCAACATAGGTTGTGGCACTCCATTATCATCAAGATCCATCAATCTATCAAAAATTTGTATTCTAATTCTTGAAGATGGATTATCATTTGATGCATGAGGATCTAATGATTTTGCATCAGCTCCTTGTGCTATAACCAAAGTATCTTTTGCAGTTGCAGAACCTGATTTTTTATCTGGATCTCCACCACAAGCTACTAAAAATAAAACACTTAAAACCATTGCCACCAATAACCAAAACTTTTTCTTCATGATACCTCCCTTAATTTAATTAAAATTTAATTTTTGTTCTTTTCATACGATAATTATATTATTTATATTATTTATTGTCAAATAATTTATGTCTATTTTGTATATAAATAATATATTTTTATTATTTATAGTTAATTTCAAGTTTTTCTTTACAGTATTTATTATCTTTACAAATTTAATTTTTATTCTGTTTTTTTCTTATTATGTAAATATAAATAAATTGCAGTGGTAATAATTATAAAGCCTCCAATAAAACTAAATAGATCTGGAATTGTACTAAATAATATATAATCCATAAGCATACTTGTTATAATAATAACATAATTATAAATAGAAACTTCTGATGCAGGTGCAAAAGTATAAGCATAAGTAAGCCCAAATTGCCCCATAGCAGCAGATACTCCTATTCCAACTATAAGCATAAAAACTTCAAATAGATTAGGTTTCACAAAATTCATCATCATAAGTGGAAAAGTACAAATAACCGATAAAAGTGAGAAATAAAATACATTAATTTCTGATTTAACTTTACCATGAAGATACCTTATTATAGTGTATGAAAATCCAGCAAGTATTGCAGAGAAAAGTCCAACTAAACTCGGAATAACCTCTGGTGAAAAACTTGGTTTTATTACAAAAACCACAGCCATAAGCATTAAAATTATTCCTATAACTTGTTTTTTATCAACTTTTTCTTTTAAGAATATACAGGCACAGATTGTTACAAAAACAGGTGAAAGTTTATTGAGCATATTGGCTTCTGCCATAGTTAAATTTTCAAGTGCATAAAAATTTGCTACCATTCCAACAAAGCCAAAAAATGATCTTCCAAAAACAAAGGGGATATTTTCCTTAGCTACTTTTATAGATTCTTTTTGCCTATATAAAATATAAGCAGAAAGTATAAAACTCACTGAATTTCTAAAAAATACTTTTTCATATGTAGGAATTCTCGGCAAATACTTTACTGCAATACCCATAAAAGTAAAACCTAATACGGATATTAGCATCCAAAATACACCCTTAGTTTTATCACTTATCATCACTTTTAATCATCCTCATCATCTTCTAAACTAGGAAAAAGTCCATCCACAAAATCTTTAAAATTATCTGCTAAATATGTTATCTCATAACCACCTTCTTGATCTATATGAACTACACAAGGTTCTCCTTCTGGTCCACAATCTGAGTAATCAAGAAAAATCATATCATGTCCTCCACTTGAAGTTCCACAAATAGCAATTCCTATATTAGGATATTTCCATTCCTCTATCCAAAATTTAGAACCAAACTCTCCACAAAGTGAATATCTTTTAGAAGAATCTACACCAGATATATATTCAATATCAAAACTTCCACTAGTCCAATTTCTTTTAAAAGATCCTTCAAAATTATTTTTTCTAAGCTCTCCTCCATTTTGAATTCTCATTAATGCCTTATATGATTCTGGTAAACGATAACCTAAGTCCTTTTCAACTTTTTCAAAATCTTCATCTGTTGGAGTTTTTCCTACATGTTCTTCTAAAGAATATTTATCATTATTCCATAAATTTTTTAAAACATCTTCATCAAAACTTACATTTAGAATAGGTTTTTTATTTCTTTTTTCTCTTAGCTCTTTTTCAAATTTATTTTTTTCTATTCTTCTAGGTGCCCAAACTTCAGCTCTTTTTATCCACTCATCAACACTTTTAGGATAATATCTACCTGATGTTTCATCAATCTCTTTTATTCCTTTTTCTTTAGCTTTTTTAAACCATTCAAGAGCCTCATCTTCTCTATTAGAATTATATAAAGCCATTGCGTAACGAATACAAAATTCTCCATTTTCAGAATACTCATTTTTTATAGTATCTAAAATTTTTATTGCTTCTTCATATTCATATAAATTTATAAAGGCTTGTGAGGAAAGAGAAATCATTTCAAAATTATTCTCATCTTTAAATTTTTTAATAATTTTATCAATCTCACTAAAATTCCCATTTCTTATCAAAATACTTAATTTTTCTAAAAACTCTTCTTTTTTCACAAAGCTCACTCCTTTTTAAAATCTATATCTTAAACCAGTTCCAACATTTACTACAATTCTAACTTCTGATCAATATCTATTCATATTTTGTTCTCAATCTTTCTTCTCTTTTTATTTTTATAAAATTATAATTGCCTGCTACTTTTCTTTTAAAACTAAACAAATTAGTATTTGGAAAAATTGCTATTCTTCTTATTTGATATAAGTCATCTGATAAGCAAACTGAGCCTGAATCTGTTGCTAAGGCAAAAGTATAGCCTGCCTTTTTTGCCATTTCCTTGGCATAATCATTTAAGATACCATAAGGATAAGCAAAAGTTATTATTTCTTTTCCTATTTTTTCTTCCAAAGGTTTTTTAACATCTACAATTTGATGTTCAATTTCTTCATTAGATAAAGTATTAATTTTAGGGTGATTAAAAGTATGTGCTCCAAACTCAATTCCATAATCTTGCATTTCTTTTATCATTTCAACTGACATAAGAGAAAATTTTCTTTCTCCTCCAGCTTTGACATCCCATTCATTATATGTTAAACTTCCCATTAAAAATATTGTAGCTTTAAAATTAAATTCTTTTAATATAGGAAAAGCTAAATCATAATTATCTTTATAGCCATCATCAAAAGTGAGAATAATGTATTTTCTGTCTTTTTCAAATCTATTTCTCCAACCTATTTTATCTAAATCTTTAAAAGTGATAACAGTATAATTTTTATCTTTTAAATATTGTAAATGTTTTTTAAACATATCCTCATATATATAAGTACCATATACACCCTCATTTTCAGGATTATTTATTACTCTATGATACATAATCACAGGAATATCATATTTTTTCTTATTGACATATAAACTAAAATATTTTTTTTCTATTTTATCTACTATATTTTTTAAATTTGTTTCTTTTAATATAATATTTTTTAATTCTTCCTTTTCATTTTCAGAAAGTTTTAATGCTTTTTCAACATCATTTAATAAAATACCTTTTTCAATTTTTGGATATTTCATAGAACCTATATCACCAAAATTTGAAGCTAATGATTTATCTAAATTCTCTTTATTTATAAAGCCCATATACTCTGTTTCACCAACAGCTATCAATGAAGTTTTATTAAGAAGAGCCTCAAAAGCTACTCTACCTGCTCCAATTACAATATCAGATTCAAATATTTTTTCTTGTATATTAGGAACATAACCGATAAACTCTATATCTTTTTCTTTAAATTTTAAAAATCTTTCTGGTAGTTCTTTTCCACCTATAAGACGAACCTTGTATTTTGATAGTAATTCATCTTGTGATAAAATTTCAAGTAAATCGTAAGCTACATCTCCTTTTGGTCCTGAAAGTCTACCTACTATTGAGATTACTTTTTTATCATTTACTTTTTTTTCTAAATCTAATTTTTTATAATTTACAGGATTAAGAATAACCGAAACTTTATTTTCAGAAAATCCTATATCATTTACCATATGTTTTTTTATATTTTCACAGACAGCAATAGAATAATCTCCAAAAGCCTTTATAAGTTTTCTACTAAAATGAATAGGTTGTCTACCATGAGTAGTTGTAATAAGTGGTATTCCCACTAATTTACAAGCTATTTGACAACTCCAAGAAGAAGCTCTTGAATGTGCATGAACTATTTGTATATCTTTTTCTTTTATAAACTTATATAAAAATTTTATATGCTCTATTCTTTTTAATAAACTTCTTTTATTAAATTCTAATTTTATATATTCAGCCTTTGTTGGAGTGGTTAAAGTATCAGAAACTATATAGACTTTATTTCCCCTTTCTATAAGTTCATCTGCAATAGTTGTTGCATAAACTTCTGCTCCTGTAATTTCAAGTTGAGATAATGCCATAAGTATATTCATATTTTCCCTCTTATAAAAATCTATAATTATTTACATTGATAGCTTCATTTTCAATAGCATAATCAATTTCTTTTATCATTCTAGGTATATCTTCTGGAAGATTTCCTTTTAAATTCAAATAGTTAGAAGCATGATTTGCTCTAAATATTATAGGTCTTGTTATCTTTGAAGCATCTATACTTGAAAGTATTAATTTCATCTCTTTTAAGACTTCTATCCCTTCCATATAGTCATATTTCCCTTCTTGCATTAAATTATATAGTTCTGTTCCTTCATAAAGTCTTAAATTTAGAATACTTGCATATTTTGGAGATATATCAGTTATAATTTTAGCTGTATTTATTGCATGCATTTTATTATCTTGATATTTTCCTAAAAGCCCTGCAATTAAAGTAATAGATAAATCAATACCTGTGCTCATAATTTTTTTAGAAAGTTCAACAATTTTTTCTGCTTTAATACCTTTCTTTATAAATTTTAGTGCTTCGTCATCTCCACTTTCCACGCCTAAATAAACAAGTGTTAGTCCTTTTTCATAAAGTTTCCTTAAATCCTCAACAGATTTTTGATGTATAGCAATAGCCGTTCCATAGATAGAAACCCTTTTACATTCTGGAAAAACTTCTTTTATATAGTCTAAAACTTGTATCAATATATCAGTTGGTACAACAAGTGCATCCCCATCTGCTAAAAATATTTTTTCAACAGCTCTATTTTTATATAATGCTCTAAAAGCATCTATATCAGATTTTATATCCTCTATTGGTTTTATAACAAATTTTTTATCCTTATACATACTACAAAAAGTACATCTATTATGAGAACAACCAAGTGTAATTTGAATAATTAAACTGTATGCCTCACTAGGTGGTCTGTATAAAGGAAAATCATATAAATCATACATTATTTTGTGTCGCTCCTTCTATCCTAACTAATTATTAAAATTTATAAAAAATTTCAATTAATTTTTTTCCTATTCCATCTTCGTTATTATTTCCAACAACTTCAACATTAGGTAGTGCATTTATAAGCCTTTGATTAGCATTTCCCATAATAAATGGTTTCCCAACTAAACTAAGCATTTCATAGTCATTCATACTATCTCCAAATGCTATCACTTCTTCTGGCTCTATATTTAAAATTTTTAAAACTTTTTTTAATGTTTCAGCCTTATTAACACCTTTTTTCATAAACTCTAAACAAAAAGGTGAGGAAATAGTTATACTTAAATCATTTTGAAAATTTTTTTTCATGTTTTTTTCCAAATTTTCTATATCTTTATCTTTTCCTAAAAAAAATACTTTTGCTGCTTCCTCATTTTTATATTTATCTAAATCATCAATATTAAAGCTATATCCTGATTCATGATGAAATTCTGCAAGTCCCTCTATTTCATACTCAATTATCCACTTATCATCAAGATAAATATTTCTATGTATATCTGTTCCTACATTATAAGATAATAATTTTTTTACTAAATCTTTTTGAATATTTTCTATAACAATAGGTTTATTCTCTTCATTATGAGCTCTTGCTCCATTTGATGTTATAAGATAAGATTTTAATTTTAAACTATCTCTATAAAATTTTGCATCAAGGTAAGGTCTACCTGTTGCAATTATAAATTTAACACCATTATTTTCAATTTGTTTTATAATATTTGCTGTATATTCAGAAATTTTATGACTAGATGTAAGTAAAGTTCCATCCATATCACAAACTACTAATTTATATTTCATTTTTTCTCCTCATTTAAAACTATATGTTGTTTGTTTATTATAGCATAATCAACAGATTTTTTCTATATTAATGAAATTATAAATATTTAAAGTAGGTTTCTATTTGGAAACTAGAATTCAAAAAAGTGCCTTCTTAAAAATAAAATATTATTATGATAAAATAAAAAATATTAAGTACACAAGGAGGATTTAAAATGATTGATTTTAGTAATTTTTTAAAGGAAAACCTAAATGGTATCTTTACAACAGTAGAAGATGGAAAGCCAAAGAGTAGAGCATTTCAATTTTTATTTGCAGATGGAAAGAAAGTTTATTTTTGTACAGAAAATAACAAAGCAGTTTTCAGACAAATTAAAGAAAATCCAAATGTTTCTTTTTGTACTCATAAAGCAGATTTCTCTTATGTATTATCTATAAGTGGGAAAGCAACTTTTGTAAATGATATTAATTTAAAAGCAAGAACATTAGATGAATATCCTGCATTAAAAGAAATGTTTAAAACTCCAAATAATCCTATACTTGAATTATTTTATGTAGATGTTGAAGAAGTTGATACTTTTGATTTTGTAAATGGCTCAAAAAAAGAAAAAATATAGAATTTAAAAAACTGTTACAATCTAATTTTTGAATGTAACAGTTTTTATATTATTAGTTTTTATTAAATTTATTTCTTATTTACAATCTCATCATATCTTTTTGCTAATTCAATAGCTCTTTTTTCATTTAAATCTTTTATAGAAGCACCAAAAAGTAAAGGTTCCATAGTTCCACCTTCTGCTTCCTTTGCAGCTTCTTTAGCTTTAATATTTCTATTTTTTAACCAAACTTTTTGTTCTTTTTCTAATCTATTTTTTTCTGCTTTTGGTAGCTTTTCCATAAGTAAACTATAAACAGTATTTAATTCATTTTCCCATGCTTCTGATAATTCAGTAGTAGCATTACTCATATCAGCAGTTACTCCACTATCTAATTTAGTTTGTGCTTTTTCTTCTAAAACTTTCATTCTTCCAACTAAATCTGTTTCATAACTATTTGATGAAAAAGCTGAAATTCCAAATAAAATCATCATAGTAAATAAAATTTTTTTCATATAATTAACCTCCATTAATAACTTTTTATTACTTATCTTAGCATATTTTTATTTTAAAAATCAAATACTTATTTAATTTTTCTACAAAAATATTTTTATAATAAAAAATTTTAAAATAGAAATATTTTTTATTAAGGAGTATAATACTGGTGTAAATTTAACATTAATTTTTAAGCTTGGAGGTTTTTTATGAAAATCAAATTAAATGGAGTAGCAGAAACATTACTTATAACATTAAATGCAAGGGCTAAGGATTATGAAAGTCCTAAATCTGTGTTACATGATAAAAAATCTTTTGAAATTGCTTCACAGTTAGATTATGATTTTAAAAAATTTGATACTGCTTGGGCTAGTTATTATGGAATTTTAGCAAGAGCATATATAATGGATGAAGAAGTAAAGAAATTCATAGAAAAATATCCAGATTGTGTAATAGTCTCAATAGGTTGTGGACTTGATACAAGATTTGAAAGAGTTGATAATGGAAAAATAACTTGGTATAACCTTGATTTACCAGAAGTTATTGAAAATAGAAAAATATTTTTTAAAGAAAATGATAGAGTAAAAAATATTTCAAAATCAGTTTTTGAAAATGATTGGACTAAGGAAGTTGTAACTGATGGTAAAGAATTACTAATAGTTTCTGAGGGAGTTTTTATGTATTTTGATGAAAATGAAGTAAAGAAAATTTTAGAAATATTAGTTAATAATTTTACTAAATTTGAGTTACACCTAGACTTATTATATAAAGGCACTGTTAAATTTAGTAAAGAACATGATACCTTAAAGAAGATGGATAATGTTGTCTTTAAGTGGGGAGTAAAAGATGGAAGTGAAGTTGTTAAGTTAGAACCTAAATTAAAACAAATAGGGCTTATTAATTTCACAAAAAAAATGGGAAAAATTTTACCTTTTTCAAAAAAAATATTTATTCCTATTATGTGGATAGTTAATAATCGTTTAGGAATGTATACATATAACAAGTAAAATAATGGGGCTGTTGCAAATTAACTTATTGAAATGTAAGTAAAAAATAAGTGAAATTTAGTTAGTAATAAACTATTTTTTACTTCATTTATAAGTTTGCAACAGCCCCATTTAGATAATTTTTAGAATA
>ERZ773263.562-NODE-562-length-25708-cov-7.193817_pt1 | contig 25708 bp, 24 predicted proteins | sample MGYA00511076_ERZ773263 | MGnify/ENA primary metagenome ERZ773263 (study PRJEB29015, sample SAMEA2738155) | human oral metagenome | biome: human oral; feature: human-associated habitat; material: saliva | place: China | collected 2195 ... | reverse complement strand
GCAAGGAACATCCTGTAGTTCGTTCTGTTGATATTGCAGATTACCTTGATTTTAAAAAGTCCAGCGTAAGCGTAGCTATGAAAAAGCTCCGGGAGAACAATGATATCGAGGTTTCCGATGAGGGATACATAACTCTGACAGAGTCAGGCTTTGCTACTGCAAGAATGATATACGAAAGACATGTGCTAATTTCTAATTGGCTAATTTCAATCGGTGTCGACGAGAAGATTGCTAGAGAAGACGCTTGTAGAGTTGAGCACGCGCTGAGTAAGGAAAGCTTTGAGATTATCAAGGAGCATGCTAAACAGGAACACCGTGATATCTACGAGACATCCAAATTCGAGGTAAACAGTTCTAAGATAAAATAAAACATATCCGCAGGTATCTTTAGCATTTTTGCTAAGACCTGCGGATATTTATTTATCGCTATTTTCACAAAATCCACACATTCTTCATATAAATCGCAAAAAAGGCTCCTTACTATTGATAGCCGGGAGCCTTCGTTTATTTAGTTGCTTCCTAAGCTTTGATAAGCATTTAATAAATTTTGTATGAACTCAACTTAGGATTTATCTTTGGTTTTTCTTTCCTCTAAGCCTCATTAAGATGGATATGCCGGTTGCTGTAAGGAGCATCACAAATCCATAGAAAGCCAAATTTGAATCATCACCCGTATTCGGCTTATTCGGTTTGCCCGGTATCTTCGGCACATTCTGAGTGTTTGTGATTACAAATCCATTTCGGACATCACCGCTAATAGCGGTCTTATATCCTGATATTGCTTCCTCTTTAATCGTATAGACAATTTCATGTCCGTCATTTGCATCATACTTTTGAAGATTTGAAAAATCGTGCTTCCAATTGCTTGCTGCGTTTAGGACTGCTGTTTCCTTGAGCTTTCCATCGGCAAATAACTTAACAGTCGCAGAATCACCTGCTTTACCAATCCATTTCTTAATTACAGGTATAGACAGCTTTTCAACATTGGTATTGGTAATCATATAACCCGAAGTCATATCTCCACTTACAACGGATTTGTAATTTGTAATTGCCTCTTCCTTGACCGTGTATTTAATCTCAGTGCCATTCTTGTATTTATCCAAGTTTGTGAACGTATGTTGCCAATGATTTTCTTCGTTTAGTGTTATTGAATCCTTCTTAACTCCATCAGCATACAATTCAATTTTGGCTGAACTTGCAGGCTTCCCTATCCATTTCTTAGTTACAGGTACGGATACCTTACCTGTAATTGTGTTTGTAATTGTAAAGCCGGTCATTGCTGTTCCTGAAATACCTGTTGTGTAGCCATTTACCTTGGTTTCATCTAAAGTATAGACAATTTCATGTCCGTCATTTGCATCGTATTTTGGTAGATTAATGAATGTGTGATTCCAATTTCCGGCTGCATTCAGCGTTATTGTTTCCTTTACACTACCGTCCGCAAGCAATTTTACAGTCGCAGAATCACCTGCTTTACCGACCCATTTCTTAGTTACAGGTATAGACAGCTTTTCAACATTGGTATTGGTAATCGTATAGCCCGAAGTCATATCCCCGCTTACAACGGATTTGTAATTTGCAATTGCCTCTTCCTTGACCGTGTATTTAATCTCAGTGCCATTCTTGTACTTATCCAAATTTGTGAATGTATGCTTCCACTGGTTTGCCTGATTTAGGGTTACAGAATCCTTCTTAACTCCATCAGCATACAAATCAATCTTAGCGGAACTTGCTGCTTTTCCGACCCATTTCTTGCTTACTGAGACATTTGTTTTCTCCGTCTTATGCGTATTTTTTATATTTAAACCGTTAATTTCAGCAGTATATCCTGCTACCGCTTCCTCTGTCACTGTATACTTAATTTCCTTATGCTGATTATCATATTTAGGCAGGTTCTTGAAGCTATATAGCCATCTGCCTGTAGCATCAGCTGTAACGTCTTTCGTTTGTATTTTATTTCCGTTCGAAAGAAGATTGACTGTAATCTTATTTGGGCGCTTACCGTCTTTATTGTTTGCATCATCCCAAGTCTTTTCACCCGAAACCTCAGTGGTGTTATTTATCCAGTAGCCAACAAGCTCTACATCTCCTCCGGGCATTGTAAACGAACTATCATTATCCTTAACATTAACCTTCTGTCCATTTTCCGTATGCCAACCTACAAAAATATATCCTGTCATCGTTAAATCCGGTTTTACATCTACTGTCGCATGTAAATTGTAGGTTTTTGGATCTACAGGAGCCGCAGGGCTTCCTGATGGTATTTCTTCGCCATTCGGATTCTTAACAATCTTATATGTTACCTTATACTCCGACTTCTTATTTGTAAGAGTTAAGTCTTTATTGTCGCTTGGAGCATCTTTATCCGTAAAGCTGATTACAAACTCCTTGGATATTGCAGGATTGCTGTTGTCATATCCTTCAGGAGCTTTCGTCTCAACGAGACGATATGTTTTGTTATTTGTTAAACCACGGATATTTAAAATACCGTTTTCACTTGTATAGAAACGATCTCCAATTTTTTTGCCACCGTTACTACCAACAACGGTTACATTATCCTTCACATACTGTGAATCTGTATCAATCCAGTTTCCTGCCGGATCTTTTTCCTGTAATTTGAATTCCGCTTTCTCAATTCCTTGACCGGATTTAGCATCTGTCTTTAATATCGCTGCTCCATCCTTATAGGTATGCAAGCTGATATCTCCTACTACAAAAAAGGTCTTTGCAGTTACTGATTTATCTATAAACTGTGCTGTATTTTCAACATACGCACCCGTTCTCATAACAGGCTTCACCAAATCCGAATCAAAACTAAATGCTATTCTTGAAATAGGCCAATCCTTAATTTTATTATAGATTTCATCGATCTTTTCCTGCGGAATCGTAATTCTACTTGCACTTCCATCTGCATTTATATCAAATAAAGGAAATAGCCGTCTGACAACCGTTTCTTTGCCGACCTTATCTGCAAAGTTTCCCCATGTATATATATCGTTAGGATTCTTTGAGCCTACTTTTCCAAGACTTGCTACAAAGCGTATATCCCCGTTAGGGCCGATATATATGCCATACTCTCCCGGTTTGAGTGATGCCTTAAACTGTTCATATGACTGCCCGGAAGCAGCTTCCTTCTTTGTCAAAACTTCATCAAACTTGAAACTTGCACTTTCTACCCAATGAGAACAATCGCCAAATTTCCCCTCTCTACTGCTCTGTTTTAATAAAGGTGTTTTACCATCTTTATATAAACCTGCACCGACTAAAGTTATAGTAGACAACTTCATGTTTTTGTAAGTATCAGCCGGCAAGGTATCCTCTATATAGGAAGTTTCCGTTGACGAAAAGAAACCGAAGGCTTTTTCATCGCCAAACAGAAATGCCGCAAGTGCAGATGAAGTTGTCATTGTCGAATTCGTCTTGCCGGTAGCCGGAGATGTTACAGTATAAGTATATGCTCCATTACCCCCTACAACATCCCAATGTGTACTTACATTCGTCGATGAAGTTCTACCGGATTTTCCATTTTCCAATCTAAATACAGCCGGACCGTCTCCCATTGTCGGTGTCGGATAAATTCCATAGAATTTTTCAGAGGAAGTTACCCAATAATTCGCTTGCACATTGAGATTGGCATTTTTATCCAAGATTTTCACCTTGTCAATCCCTGTAGGATGTGCTGCATATTCTGCATCTACTTCTGCTTGTGTAGGGAAGCCCTTGGAAACTCCGCAAGCTACACCTCTTAGTGTTGTCTTGACTGATAATTTCACTGCTGTCTTAGTATTATTCTTTTTTGTGAATTTTATACGAATCTTGTTTTTCGTAATGGTTGCTTCGCCAAGTAATGATCCGTCTTCTGCATCTAAAACCGAAAGACCATAGCTTTCATACAATTCTCCTCTCTCTGCTTGGAAAGGAATCTCTATGATATCCCCTGTCTCAATCGGTGTTCCCTTATTTACTGTCATGTCGATCTTATAATCGACATTTGAACCCCATTTTACAAATGACGAAAAGTCATTCACATTTTCGGAATCCTTAATTTCCGCATTAGGTGATGTGATGGAGTCAATCGTCACCTTGTCTGTAATGTCTGTTTCCGTCTCTTCTGCGAATGTTGGCATTACATACTGAAATAAAGTAGCCAAAATTACGAACAATGATATGATTATTGCAAGTAATTTTCTCTGTAATACATTATCCATTTTATTTTCCCCTTTCTTATGCAATCCGCCTCATTTAATTCATTAGATTTACTAATTATTGCGTGGCGAGAAATGAATAGCTATTGTATTAGTTTAGTTGCAAAAAAGATTTATAACCTCATAACCCCAGCTTAATTTAACAACAGCCTACATAAACATAGCTGCATCCAGTATACCATAATAGATTGAAACGTGTACATATTTTGAGAAATAATTTTCTTTTTTTTTTTTTTTTTTTTTTTTTTTTGAAAATTGAAAATTCTATTTTAAAATGAAGTAGATTCCTTACTCTTCATCTCGCATTCGTTTGACGAAGCTATATTAAAGCCATAATAAAAGCCGTAATTCATTGAAAACTACGGCTTTGTTACATATAAGAGCTTGCATAACCTGACCTACCAAGTCCCAATTTGCCTCTGAGCTAATTAAACGGTCAGCGCAACCCTTATATCACGCATATATATTACTAATTCATTATCTATTTTAAATTATAGAAGTGACGCTACGCACTTTTCTAAATCGTCAAGGCTTGCCGTAGGCTCGAATCTCGCTACGACCTCACCCTTCCTATCAACAACGAACTTGGTGAAGTTCCACTTGATGTTGGCATTGTTCTTATAGTCAGCGTCAATACTCTCTAAAATCTCATCCATCTTCTCAGCAAGTTCTCCATCACCGAATCCCTCAAAGCCCTTCTGACTCTTTAGGTATGTGTACAGTTGTAGTTCGTTTTCACCATTTACGTCCGACTTCTTCATCTGGTCAAACTTGGTGTTGTAATTAAGTGTGCAGAACTTGTGAATATCATCATCGCTCTCCGGAGCCTGATCCCAAAATTGATTGCATGGAATATCAAGAATTACAAGCCCTTTCTCAGCATATTTATCATACATCTTCTGAAGCGCCTCATAGTGCGGTGTGAATCCACATCCTGTTGCCGTATTAACAACCAGTACTACCTTACCCTCGAAGTTCCTCATCGATACTTCTTCACCGGCTCTATTTAGAACTGAATAATCATAAAAGCCCATTTTCTTACCTCCTAATTAAATTATATATTATATTGTGTAATTTATTATTGTTTACATTCTAATTGTACGCAATCATAATGTTTCTGTCAACCCCTATATTGAAAAAATTTATTTCTTTTTTTATTTATTACTTCAAATCAAGACTTTATTGCTCTTTAAAAGCCTCTATCGCCTCATAGATATTATTAACACCTATAATCTTGCAATTTTTAAATTTTTCGCCTAGCTTAGTTGCATTCTTCTTAGGCATTATAACTTTCTCATAACCCATGCGAACAGCTTCTGCAATAATCTTGTCTGCACTGGAAACAGATCTGAGTTCTCCTGTAAGACCTATTTCTCCAAAGGCAATGAGTCTATATCCACATCTAATATTCTTAACTGAAGAGTAAACTGCAAGTACAACACCAAGGTCTACCGATGTACTATCCGCCTTAAGCCCTCCCACAACATTCACATAGACATCTTGACTGATTGTGTTTATACCGGCCTTTCGTTCAAGTACGGCAAGAAGCATGGCAAGTCTCTGATTATCTATTCCTATAGACGTTCGTCTTGCAAAGCCGACGTTAGAAGCAACAGTAAGCGCCTGAATTTCCATGAACACAGGTCTGCTGCCCTCATATATCGCGGATACCACAGAACCCTCCGGCTTGATCCCCCTGCTATCCAGGAAACTTGCTGAAATATCGTGAATCTCCTTAAGTCCTGATTCCTCCATGCTAAAAGCACCTATCTCGCTCGTTGTACCAAATCTATTCTTGAAAGCTCTCATGATGCGAAGCTCATGATTTCTCTCACCCATGAAGTGAAGCACGCAGTCTACAAGATGCTCCACAATCTTAGGTCCTGCAAGCTCTCCGTTCTTAGTCACATGCGCAACTATAAACACCGGTATGTTCCAGCTCTTTCCTATCTTCATCAAAAGATTACCGCAGCTCCTCACCTGAGATACGCTACCCGGAGCCGAGTCAATGTCTGCCGTATACATAGTCTGGATAGAATCAATTATGACAAACTCCGGCTCGAGAGTCTCACACACAGCCATGATATTCTCCATATTGGTCTCGGCGAGAATAAAAAGTCTATCATCAATCTCGCCACAGACTCTATCTGCACGCATCTTAATCTGTTCCTCGGACTCCTCTCCGGAAACATAAAGAACTCTCCCTGCAGTCTTAGCTATGTGGTTTGCCGCTTGAATGATAATGGTGGATTTACCTATGCCGGGTTCTCCGGAAATCAAAGTCAGCGAACCCTTGACTATTCCACCTCCCAGAACTCTATTTAGCTCTCCTATACCTGTATCTATTCTCTTATACTCAGCACTTCCGATTATGTTCAGCTTGGCCGCCTTGCTCTTACTGCCGTTTGCACCGCTTATTCCACTTCGTCTTCTCGCATCGTCTTCCTTAACGTCTACGACCTTCTCCTCGACAAATGAATTCCACGCGCCGCAAATACACTGTCCGAGCCATCTCGGGGTCTCGTATCCGCATTCTTGACAAACATATACTGATTTCGCCTTCTTCGCCATATTAAATCTCCAAACATTTGTTCTTATTCAAAGTATATCTTCTCCCCTAACTCATGTCAACAAATACATCAGAAAACCCCCGCCAGACAATGCATCTAATCTCAAAGATATATGCAAAACTGTGCGGAGGTCCTTGAATTTAATTTAATTATTATTAGCAGCAATTATTTTGCTTCATTCTCAGCGGAATGCTGAGCGATAATTTTCTCTGCCAAATTTTTTGGCAGCTCTTCGTAACGCTCAAACTTCATTTCGAATACGCCTCTGCCCTGTGTCATTGAACGCAGTCCAAGTGCATAATCGAATAATTCTGCCTGAGGTGCTTCTGCAACGACCTTCTGTCCACCGTTTGATAGCGGTTCCATTCCCAAAATTTTACCTCTACGCTTGTTCATATCACCGATTACATCTCCCATGTACTCGTCAGGAACTGTAATTTCAACATGCATAATTGGCTCAAGCAGGCAAGGGTTAGCTTCAACGATACCCTTCTTGAAAGCTAGTGAAGCTGCGATTTTGAAGGAAACTTCATTTGAGTCCACATCGTGGTATGAACCGTCGTATAGAACGGCTTTGATGTTTACTACCTTGCAACCTGCAAGAGGACCCTTCTCCAAACTTTCAATCAGTCCCTTTTCTACAGCAGGAACATAGTTCTTCGGAATCGATCCGCCGAACAGCTCCTCAGAGAACTCAAATTCCTTATCTGAAGGTGAGAATCTAATGTGAACATCACCGTACTGACCGGCACCACCTGACTGTTTCTTATGTTTTCCTTGAACGTCTGAGCTACCTTTTATAGTCTCTCTGTAGGCAATCTTCTGAGGAACTGTCTTAACTGAAACACCAAATCTATCCTTTAGTTTAGCTAAGATGATTCCAAGCTGAATGTCTCCCTGACCTCCGAGAAGTGTCTGGTGAGTTTCACTGTTTCTCTCTACTACGAATGAAGGGTCTTCCTCTCTTAGCCTTGCAAGACCGACACCCATCTTTTCATCGTCATTCTTATCCAGCGCCTCAATGGCAATGTAGTATGTAGGTGACGGGAAGTCAAGTGGTAGATATCTTATTACGTCACTCTTATCGCAGAGAGTATCTCCCGACTTTGTGTTCTGTAACTTTGCTACTGCAACGATATCTCCGGCCTCTGCATAGTTGAGTTCAAGTTGTTCTTTACCTCTTAGGAAGAATAGTTTTCCAAGTTTTTCTGTCTTGCCTATTCTCTCATTATATACTTCTGTACCCGAGTTTATCTTTCCGGTTATAACCTTCATAACGGAAATTTTTCCTACAAACGGGTCAATTATTGTCTTAAATACAAATGCCGACATAGGTGCATCTGTTACGGATATCCTCTCAACCGGCTCGTTCTTGTCGTTAAAGCCTCTGTACGGACCATGCTGAAGCGGTGTAGGAACGTACTCAATGAGAAGGTCTAAAAGTCCCTCGATTCCGTGTCCTAATTGGAACGCAGATGAGCAAACCGGCACAATATTTCCTTCGGAAATACCCTTTACCATCCCCTTTTTGATTTCTTCGTCGGTAAATTCCTCACCATCAAAGTACTTTTCCATTAGTTCTTCATCCGACTCGGCGATAGCCTCCTTTAGTTCATCATCAATCTCAGCTGAAAGCGGCCATGATAGCGGTACCAGCTTATTCCCGAACTTCGCCTTCAGCTCATCAAAGGTTTTATAGAAATCGAATTCGTCTTTATCACGCTTAGTTATACTAATAAATCTTGGCATGCTATATCTTTCACAAGCATTCCATGCCGCTTCGGTACCTACCTGGATTCCCGATCCTGCGTCAACCATGATAACCGCAGCTTCGGCAGCGCGAAGAGCTGCATTGACTTCTCCGATAAAGTCAAAATATCCCGGCGTATCGATAAAGTTGATCTTGCTACCCTTCCACTCGATTGGAACTACTGATGTATTTATAGAATATCCCTTTTCAACTTCCATCTTATCATAGTCAGATACAGTGTTTCCGTCCTCGACCTTACCCAGCTTTTTGATTACGCCGGTCTCATACAAAGCCGATTCCAAGAATGTGGTCTTACCGCATCCTCCATGCCCTAACAATGCAACGTTTCTGATAGTTTCGCTTGTATAGCCCTTCATTAGTGTACCTCCTTGGTTAAATTGATTAGATTATATCAAATGCAGACGGATAGTTCAACGCATTTTTGAATAGTATGAATATTATTTGGGCTTATCCAAAAAATACTGAGTTCCCCTAATACAACTTCTTGAACAGACCGCATGATTATGATAAAATCTAGAGAGTACAAACAGCTATATTTGGCGTAATTTCAACGGTTTTTAGATAAGCGAATTCGCGTCATGCCAATAAGTGCTTTAATTATCAATTATGATGAGGCATAGGCAGACAAATATCATTTTTTGATTATATATATAGAAAGGCAACTACTATGGATTGCAAGCACAACAAGCCAACAAATAAGGTCGACTGCATAGTGTGCGGCATTTTGGCGGATTACGACAACAACAGGGCTATTGACGAGATGGCTTTCTTCGGACAACCTGATCAGGACGTGATTATAGATGTACTGAAGAAGCTGATTATGATAATATATCCGGGTTTTTACAGAGATGAAATTTATCGCACACACACCGCCAAGAACAGGGTTGCTGTTCTCATTGAGGACGTAATGTACAATCTGCGTAAGCAGCTTGAGATTGTTCTTGTAAATGACGAGCGTTTCCGGGATGTCGATAGAGCTGAACGCAAGGAAGTAGCTCAGGACATCTGCCTCGATTTTTTCTCCAAGATTCCAAAGATCAGAGAGTATCTCGATACGGATATAGATGCAGCCTTTGATGGAGATCCGGCAGCTAGGGACAGAACAGAGATTATCCTCGCTTATCCCGGACTTTATGCAATCACCGTTCACCGTATAGCTCACGAGCTGTCTTTGATGAACATCCCATATATTCCAAGGATTATGTCTGAGCACGCCCACAGCAAGACGGGGGTCGATATTCATCCCGGTGCAAGCATCGGTAAGCACTTCTTTATCGACCACGCAACGGGTATAGTAATCGGTGAAACTTCAATCATTGGAGAACATGTCAAGGTTTATCAGGGCGTTACCATAGGAGCTCTTTCCACCAAGGACGGACAACTTCTCCATGGAGTCAAGAGACATCCGACCATCGAGGATAATGTGACTCTTTACGCCGGCGCGACAGTACTGGGCGGAAATACTGTCATCGGGCACGACAGCATAATCGGCGGTAGCGCCTTTGTGACTCGCTCGATAGAGCCAAATACAAGCGTGATCGTAAAAACCGAGTCAACCGTAATTAGCAACATTTAGGAGTATCAATGTCCAAAAAGATCAATATAGTTCTTCTTATGCTTATTATTGTGGTTGTTATAGGTGCATTTCTTGTGTTGGCCTACAAGCTAAGGACCGATAAGCAGAGAGAGATATCGCTGCATCAGATTAAGACCGCTACGGCAAAGGCGAAGTCACAAATTTCGATGAGTGTGACCGAGGTCGAGGACGCCGGTCACATGAGGATGGGGCTTCTCGGCAGTGAGCTTACCCTAGTCAAGCAGGGCGAGCCGTACATTGAATCAGGAGCCTACTGTGTAGACAATAGATCCGGCTATGTATCAAAGTGTGAGATTACAGGTAAAGTCGACACACATAAGCCTGGCGATTACGAGATTAAATACAGTTTTGTTGTTGGAGTTATAGAATTAAGAAGAACACTTCATCACTATTTGAGTGAAAGATGTTTTGCTTAATTCTTTTTTTATTGTTTGAAAGGAGTGATTTATGATAAAAGGCTTGGAAAAACTAAATGACAGACAAAAAGAAATCCTATTCAAAACCAATGAACTCCATAAAAATGCAGTCGGTAATGATTACAAAGATGGGATCAGCATTGTAGAGGTATGGTTGGAAAAAGGAGTTGTTTGTGCAAGGCTGAAAAATGGAGAATGGTATCACTATACCTATTCCTATACTTGGTATTAAGAATCCCGGCGAAAGGAGGGTATCGTGAGAAACTACGAGAAAATAACCGCCTTGTATGAAAGGTTAAGCCGAGATGATGAACTACAAGGCGAGAGCAATTCGATCGTCAATCAGAAGAAAATTTTGGAAGAATACGCAAAGAAAAATCATTTGGAGAACATCATTCATTTTACCGATGACGGAATTAGCGGAACGCAGTTTGACAGACCGGGATTTATGGCAATGATGAATGGAATCAATCAGGGAAATATCGGTTGTATCATCGTAAAGGATATTGATATGAAAGACAATAGGACAGAACTACAAAAAGTAAAATCGGAAATTGAACTCAAAGAAAATGAGCTTGAAAAGTACGAAAAGAAGTTGGTGCAGTTAAAAAATCAGGAAAAGAAAATCAGAAAGCAAGCAAGTCTTGAAGAACGAAAAAAACGAAATCATAGATTGATAGAACGAGGAGCAATCTTAGAAAGTTTTATTGAGGGAGCAAACGAGAAAAGTAATGAAGAAATAAAGGCTATATTACAAAGAGCATTTCAAAAAAGTTAAGAAAAGCAAGGACATCGTATAATTGCAATTCCCTTAGATTTTCTAAGGGCGCAATTATACACCCTAAAGGGTGTCCTTGCGTCCTGCGGAGCTTACCCTTGCAGGGAGCAAAAGAGGAGTAGCGAAGATTATCGCATATCCCCCATTCCCTTTTTTATTGTCAAGGGTAAAGTGCATTCGCTACCGCTCACCCTTGACCCTAAAAATTTGAAACGGATACTACTTATCAAGCCGACATACTGAAACAACAAAAACAGTTACAGTATAGTCGGCTTTTTCTATTGTACCGTTTCAAAACGGTCATTCACTTTACGGACTATTCGAGAAGAAAATCGCTAAGACCAACACCTAAAACAACAAAAGAAATACGAAAGGAGTTGATAAGAGTGGCAGACAGTTTTCACTTTAATATTTCTATCATCTCAAGAGGAAAAGGAAAAAGTGCAGTCGCAAGTGCTGCCTATATTTCCTGTGAGAAACTCACGAATGAATGGGACGGAGTAACCCACGATTATCACAATAAAAAAGGCTTGGAGGATAAAGAAATCTTCTTGCCGGAAAATGCACCGAAAGAATTTTTAGACCGCTCCACCTTATGGAACAGTGTGGAATTAAATGAAAAAGCCATCAATTCACAGCTTGCAAGAAACTTCATTATTGCCCTACCCAAAGAGTTAAGTTTGGAAGAAAACAAGGAACTCATAAGAGAGTTTATACAAGAAAACTTTGTATCCAAAGGAATGATTGCAGACCTTGCCATTCATCAAGGAAATGATGAGGGAAACGGAAATATTCACGCTCATATAATGACCACTGTTCGCCCCTTAAATCAAGATGGCACTTGGGGAGCAAAGAGCAAAAAAGAATATCTTCTTGATAAACAGGGAAACAAGATTTTAGGCAAGAACGGAAAACCTAAAACAAGAAAAATCGACCTCACCGATTGGAACAACAAAGAAAATGCGGAGAAATGGAGAGAACATTTTGCCACGTTTTGTAATCAATATTTAGAAAAAGCCGGAGAACAAAAACGAGTGGATCATCGTTCGTATCAAAGACAAGGAAAAGAAGAAATTCCGACCATTCATTTAGGAGCAAGTGCCGGTGCCTTAGAGCGAAAAGGAGTAGAAACCGAGAAAGGAAATATCAACCGAGAAATCAAAAAGCATAATTCCATTGTGAAAGCAGTGAGAGAAAGAATTGCAGAAATCACCTCTTGGCTGAATGATTTTACCAAAGTATTATTTGACAAATATGAGCAGTACAAACAGGAGAAGAAAGAAGAATATGAGAACAAGGCAGAACTCTTTAATCTCTATGAGTACATCAGTATTTATTATGACTTACAGGGAGAAAAAGCAAGAAAGTTAAATCCCTATGCAAGCAACAAAAAGATAGGAGCAGACCTAAGACGATTTTCAAAGGCAAGAATATATCTGAAAGACAACAATCTTAAAACCATAGCCGACCTACAAGAAAAGATAAGTACATTACAATCTCAAAATAAGAAGATTAGTCAAGACATCAAGGCGAAAACCACAAGAATAGAAAGCTTAAATAAGTGCTTTGCCTATGCGGACATCATCAAGGATAACAAACAAGTCTTTGAGGAATGGAACAGTAAATCCCTATTCAAAGACAGCTTTTACAATTCTCATAAAGATGAGATAGATAAATATAAAAGAGCAAGGGCAATTCTTGAAAAGATAACAGGCTCATCGGCGATTAAGTCTAAAGATTGGAAAAAGGAAATTCAAAGCCTTGAAAGTGAAATATCGAAACTCAACAGACAATCTCAATCAATCAAAGAAGAATACGAAAGTATCAACCATATCAAATATGCAGTCAAAACCGTTAATGAGGATTATGGCATAGACCTATCCATTGAGATTGACAAGGCAATTAAGAGAGGAGAAAAACCAAGTGTCATTGCACAGATTAAGAAATATCAGGAGCAGCAAGAAGTCTACGAAAAACGAAAGGAAAAAACAAAGAACTATTACAGGAATGAGGAAAGATGAAGTCCCAAAATGGGATAACATCGTAAATAAGATAAGCAGACGCACTGTTTCGGTGCATAAGTTTTGCATACCCGGTTTTAGGGACTTGCAGAAAAATGAAGGGTGTCGTAAATCACGACTTCCTTAAAGACTATGAGGGGAGTAATGATTTGTTACTCCCTTCTGCGTAAGAAAAGAAAGGAGAGAAAAATGGCAGAAAGACGAATGTTTTCCAAGTCCGTTATCTGGTGTGATATGTTTTTAGAAATGCCTTTATCCTCACAGGCACTTTATATGCACCTGAATATGAGTGCCGATGATGACGGATTTGTAGGCAATCCCAAAACAATCTTGAGAATGATAGGAGCAAGTGAAGATGATTTTAAGATATTAGTTACCAAAGGCTTTGTGATTGTCTTTGAGAGTGGAATTATTGTGATTACCCATTGGAAACGAAACAACTACATTCAGAAAGATAGGTACAAGGGGACAATCTATAAAGACGAAAAAAGCTATCTAAACATCAGTAACAACAATCTTTACGAGAAAACGGAGCGTATCTGTATCCAAAATGTATCCGATTTGGATACACAGGATAGGATAGGTAAGGATAGGTTAGATAAGGGTAGTATAGATAAGGGGAGAGGAGAAGAAGAAAGTCCCCCACCCCCAAACTCAAAAACCTACGGGGAATTTCATAATGTCAACTTAAGCGATGAAGAATATCAAAGACTAAAGGAAAAGTTAAAAAGCCACACAAACACAATGATTGAAAAGCTATCAAGGTATATGCAAAGCAGTGGTAAAACCTATCAAGACCATTATGCAACCTTGCTTCATTGGTATGAGAAAGATGAGGAAGAATTGCGAAAGAAAACAAATGATAGAAGCAAAGCTCCAACGATTGAGGAATATATGATAGGAGATCACCTTTAAGATATGCTTAAAAGACGGTGCAAGCTTTCTAAATATGATTTAGGTACAAAGGATAAGACGAGAGAGAAAAAGAGCCTTAAAACGATTACCATCGTTTTGTAGTGGGTTTACTAAAAATATTCCTTTATGGTATTTGGAAATGGAAAGGCTTGGAAATTAATGGTATAATAAAATTTAAGAGAAATAAAACATCATTGATTTGAGAGGTGTTCACATTGATAGAAATAAGAGAAGTTGTAGAAAATAAGAAGCAGTTTTTATCACTTTTATTATTGGCAGATGAACAAGAAGATATGATCGACAGATATATAGCAGATGGCACAATGTATGTTTTAGACGATAACGGAGTAAAGGGCGAGTGTGTTGTCCTAAATGTGGGGAATAATACTCTTGAAATCAAAAATATTGCCATTCATCCGGATTATCAAAGAAAAGGATACGGACAGGCTTTCATTGATTTTATTATAGAGAAATACAAAGGGGAATATTCCGTATTGCAAGTTGGAACGGGAGAAAGTCAGACTACCATCCTTTTTTATGAAAAATGTGGCTTTATTCGTTCTCATATCATCAAGAATTTTTTTATAGATAATTATGAACATCCGATTTACGAAGAAGGTGTCCAATTAGTAGATATGATTTATCTAAAAATGGATTTATAAGTCCGAGCATTAGGAGCGTGATAAATATGAAAAACCGAGAGAAGATCATTAGCTTATGGTTTGATATGTGGCTCAAACAACAAGATTTAGGAATAGACGATATATTTGCGGAAGATGTTGTTTATACTGAAAGTTGGTGTCCTAAATATGAAAATCGAGCAACTGTAAAGCATTGGTTTAATGAGTGGAATACAAGAGGAAAAGTGCTTGCGTGGGATATAAAGCAGTTTTTCCATAGTGAACATCAAACAGTTGTTGAATGGTACTTCAAAAGTAAGATGAATGATGGAAGAATAGAAGATTTTGATGGTATATCGTTGGTTGAGTGGACAAAGGAGAATAAAATCAAGAAACTAAAAGAATTTGGCTGCAACATCAATCATTATAATCCATATGAAAATAGTGAGAAACCTCAATTTAGAGATGATTGAGCTTCTTGGTTTTAGAACTAATTTCAAAATATTGGTAAGAGCGATTAGAAAATAAAAAATCTAATCGCTTTTTTTATTTCAACGAGGAAAGGAGAATTTATGGAAGAACTGAAAAACACAGATAAAAAAGGCATTAGAACAAAAAGAAAGATCGGAAAGACCACCTATGAGGTTGTTGTCCATTTCGATGAAAATGCAACTGAAACAATGCAAGATAAACTTACAAGAATAATGCTGAGGGAGCTTAGGAGAAAATCGAATGAAAAAAAAGATGATTTTGATTAAAAAGTCCTTGACAAGTGGCAACAGGAAATGCCAAGCGCAGTATTTCAAGGACAGTTCGGGTTATCGAAACGAATAAATTTGAGGCCGACACCAACGGTGTTCCCGTTTTGATGTACCACTACGTTGCTCCTGATATTGATGCTGTATCTCTTAGGAGTAGATGGTGTGTTTCAATCAGCCAGCTTGATGCTCATATGAAGTATCTTCACGATTCAGGCTTCTATTTTCCAAGTTTTTCTGAACTCAGAGCTTATATCGACGGAAAGATTTCACTTCCGGCAAAAAGCGTGATTGTAACCTTTGATGACGGTGGAATTTCGATGTTCAAAGAGGGACTTCCAATTCTAAATAAGTACAAGATTCCGGCTACGCAGTTCATGATTGGAAAGTACGACGCTCTATCGAAGATGTGTACATACGCAAGTCCATATATTTCATTTCAGTCGCACAGCTACAATATGCACTTTCCGGACACCCTAGCATCAGGGGAAAGTCACCATCAGATTGGTAAACTATCCAAGAGCGAAATCATTGCAGATTTAACGGCGAATAGGGATATAGTCGGAAATAACCATGCATTTGCCTACCCTTACGGAGATTATACGCCTGATGCACGAAGCGCTTTGAGGGATATGGGCGTTCTTTGCAGCTTTACCATAAAACGAGGCAAGGTCTATCCGGGCGACGATCCGACAATTTTAAAGCGAATCGGTGTTTACAACACTACTGATTTTGACACCTTTGTTGCAGGTTTAAATTAAGGAGTAAGAATGAGCAGACCACTTATAGGAGTAACTCCACTCTATGACTATAACTATAGCAGCTGGTGGATTATTCCGGGATATTTAGATGCAATAATAGCCACAGGCGGTGCTCCTGTAATGCTTCCATTTACAGATAATGAAGAGGTTGTTAAAGAACATATCGAAAGGCTGGACGGCATAATCTTCACCGGCGGTCCGGATAGCGATCCTGCACTCTACGGTGAAAAACCCATTTTAAAACTGGGCAGCACTGCTCCAATACGCGATGTGACCGAGAGCATTTATTTTGAGCATGCTTATGCGAAAGACTTGCCGATTATTGGGATATGCCGCGGCATGCAGCTTATAAATATACTGCTTGGCGGCTCAGTATGGCAGGATCAACCAAGTCAATTTCCGGGAACAACAAATCATGATCAAAGAGAGCCAAACTACATCCCAACTCACAAGGTCGATATAATTCAAGGCTCACCGCTTTCTGCTTGGTATGACGGACTTACTGAACTTGAGGTCAACTCCTTCCATCATCAGGTTTTGAAGACGGTGGCAGATGGAGTTGAAGTAATAGCTCGCTCCCAAGGCGAAGATATCATCGAGGCGATTTATGTACCCGAAAAGAAGTTCTGCTACGGCTTCCAGTGGCATCCGGAAACGCTGAGAAAAGGTAGAAAAGAACAGGATATAATATTTGAACAGCTGGTAAAAGCCGCATCCAACTGAATATAGACAACGAAAAAGCACTGAAACCCACAGATTTCAGTGCTTTTATAGCTATCTTTGCGGAAGCCTTGCTATAACGCAGTGTCCATTTTGTTTTAGCCACTTTCTCGCCTGCTTGTGCTGCGGGCAATATTCCTCTATTTTCTCCCAGAATTTCCTGGAGTGGTTCATGTGAATTCTGTGGCATAGCTCATGTATGACTACGTACTCTACGACCTCATCCGGGCAGAGCATAAGAAGGTAGTTGTAGTTTAGGTTTCCCTTTGATGAACAGCTTCCCCATCTGGTCTTTTGACCTCTAATGGAAATGTTCCCATAACTTACTCCTATTCTATTGGCCCAGCGCTCAGTAAGTTCCGTAAGCCTTGCTCTCGCCTCTTTTCTCAGTTTTTTTATTTCTTCAGAACTCAGCTCCTTGACCTGTTCAGCTTCCCTAATGGAAACTTCATTCCTTTGATCCATCTTATCAAGAGTACGCAATATCCAATCTTGCTTTTTCATGAGCAGATCGTCTATTTGGGCTTTACTTGCACGCTTTGGGACTCTAACTTTAATTATTTTGTTCCTACCAATCTCTATTGCAAAGCTTCTTCTATTACTTCTTATAACAACTATATCCATAGCAATTAGGCGATTGGGCTAAGCCTTGCGCTTTCTAGCCTCATTTCTCTTTTGACGTTTTTCCTTTGACTCACGATTTATGCGCTTCTTCGTACTTTTTTTCATGACCGAGAAGCCAAATCTTCCAATGGGCTTTCTCTTGATGCCGAAGTACTCCCCGTGGTTAAAGGCAACCATTCCTGCAAAATCCAGACGTATTCTACCATCATCATCGAAAAGTTCCTCGTCTGCATGCACAGCAACTATCTCGGCGATAAACATGTCGTGAGTTTGATATTCTTTAATTTCCAGAACCTTGCACTCGAGATTAACCGGTGATTCTTTAATTAGCGGCGCCTTGACATGGTCTGCAGGTATCTTGCTTAGATTACACTTGGCAAACTTATCCTCATTTCTGCCACTTTTGACGCCACAGTAGTCAGCCGAACGCACAAGTTCTTCATTTACAAGGTTTATAACAAATTCCCCTGATTTTTCTATGAGCTGATGTGAATATCTCGATTTTCTGACCGATACATAGGTAATCGGCGGTTCCGAATTTATGATTCCGGTCCAGGCGATTGTCAGAACATTATCCAAGTCTCCATCTGAGCAGCTAACCATAACTGCGGGAAGCGGATTCAGCATCGTGCCCGGTTTTAGAGAAACTTTAGCCATCTTATTTCCTTTCCTCAATACGTGGTAAATTCCACCTAAAATGTGCAGCAAGCACTCTAATCAAAATAGTAAGAGCAAATCCCGCTGCGATTGCCAAATTTTTGCTCGTCAACTCCATAATTAAAAGCGAACCTGTGAGAATTCCCCCGAGAACCGATGCAAAGGCATAGACATGCTTTACAAATACATACGGCATCTCACACGCCATCATATCTCTTAGGACTCCTCCGCCAACACCTGTAACAACGCCGAGAAAAACAATCAAAAAGAGATGTGCAACAGTCTGCGAATTATATCCTACTATTGCACCATCGACTGTAAAAGCAGCAAGGCCTACCGTGTCAAACCAAAATAACGCCCTTTCGGGGACTACAACGAAGTGGTCCTCAGCCTTTCCCTTTCTCAGGTTCATGATGATGAAAGCTATATTCGCGGTAATCAGCGACGCAACTAGATAGATTGGGTTTTGAAATGAAAGAGGAGGATTCATACCTACGATGATATCGCGTATAACTCCTCCGCCGGTTGCCGTTACCAATGCAAGGATATTGATACCGAATATATCCATGCCCTTACGTGCCGCGACAGCAGCACCGGAAAGAGCAAAGGCAATCGTCCCTATCATATCCATTATCTCTATAAATGTGAAATCGAAGCTCATTTAGCCACTCCTAAAATTTTATATCGATAATATTGTAACACATATATTTATCAAATTTTGTTTTTATTTTACACCAAAGCTATAATCTCTTGTCGAACTTAGCAGCGAGCTTTGACCCTATCGTCTGAAACAACTGAACCATGAGGACAATCAAAGCAACTGCAACAATCATAACCAAGGTCTTGCGCCTGTAGTAACCGTAGTTGATTGCGATTTTTCCCAGACCGCCGCCACCGAGTATTGCACTCATAGCTGAATATCCCAGAATTGTCGTTATAGCTATTGTAAAGTTTGATATTAGAGAAGGAAGGCTCTCCGGAATCAAAACCCTCCTTACAATTTGCATAGGAGTTGCACCCATGCTCACTGCCGCCTCTATAACGTTAGAATCTACCTCCCTGATACTCGTCTCAACAAGCCTTGCTACAAACGGGAATGACGCAACGACAAGCGGTACGACCGAAGCACCTGTGCCAACAACCGTATCGACTATGAATCTCGTAATCGGCGTTACCATGATAATCAAAATCAAAAATGGCACTGACCTCAAAAGATTTATCACCGCATTTATTCCCTTGTACAGGATTGTAGGTATCGGCATTATTCCGTCCTTTTCCCCCGTAACCAAAATCACTCCAAGCGGCAAGCCTATTGCTATTGCAGCAGCAGTGGCGATGACTGTCATATAAAAGCTTTCCCATATTGCAAGCGGCATTTCATCCCTAATGATTTCTAAGGTTTCCTGAAGTTTTCCATCAGCAATCATGCTGTTAATTAAATCTCTCATCAGACGCCACCTCCATTCTTAATTTGCTTATATCCTCCAGCTCAGCCAGTACACCATCGTGCTCATTTAAAAATTTGAGCACTCTATCGACATTATCCCCTTCTTTTTTGACGCCCAAAAGCATCTTCCCAAAAGCTTTACCGTCCAGCGATTTTGTCGAAGCATATAGTATGCTCGCAGGTATTCCAAGTGTAATTGCAAGGTCCGCAATAAGCGGGGACTCAGTAGTCTCAGAGTCATTAAATGAAACGGATATAACCGACCTATCCTCCCTATATGTAGCTAGCCCCTGTTCCGCCTTATCAGGAAATACCAGCCTTTTCCCCGCCTCAGATTCAGGCCTTGCAAATATCTCCGTTACACTGCCACTCTCTGCTACGCAACCATTATCAAGAATTGTAACCTTATTGCATATTCTCTCAACGACGGACATCTGATGGGTGATTATTACTACAGTAATTCCAAGCTCACGATTAATCTTTGACAGCAAATCAAGAATCTGATTTGTCGTCTTCGGATCAAGCGCACTAGTCGCCTCATCGCAAAGCAACACCTTAGGATCTGTTGCAAGTGCCCTAGCTATTGCAATTCTTTGCTTTTGTCCACCGGAAAGCTGAGCAGGGTAAGCATTTTCCTTATCCTCAAGCCCAACGAGCTTGAGGAGTTCTCTACCCCTCTTAACAGCTAGCTTTCGCTTTACCCTGCTCGTCAATAGTGGAAAGCATATGTTTTGCAAACATGTTTTCTGCATCAAAAGATTAAAGCTTTGGAAAATCATCGTTATTCTCTTCCTAGCTGTTCTGAGTTCCTTTGGCTTAAGTTTTGTTAGATTTTTCCCACCCACAATAACAGCGCCCGATGTTGGAACCTCAAGCAGATTGATACAGCGAACCAGAGTACTCTTCCCTGCGCCACTCATTCCTATAATGCCATAAATATCGCCATCATTAATCTTGATGGCGATATCCTTTAGCGCTTCTACTTTTCCGTCTTTTGTATCAAATGTTTTTGATATATTCTTTAATTCAATCATTCATTTGCTCGCTCTATTTAAATAATATTATACTAATTGTTGACTTCGTTTTAACGCCATAGCTTGGACTATTTCAGCTTCTTTAGTGAATCCAGTGACTTTGTCTTACCGGCGTATAGACCCATTGGCTCGTTGTGGATTGCTCCTACAGATACAATCTTTGTTCCGTTTTCCTTATTAAAGGCTTCTAGGTATGGAAGGTGCTGGAAGTAGTTTGCATCTATTTCTCCGCTGTCAACAACCTTGTTTGGCTGAACATAATCAGTGAATTCCTTTATGTCTAAAGTAATACCCTTCTTTGCAAGTATATCCTTAGCAATCTTTAACACGTCTGCATGTGGTGTAGGCGATGCTGCAACAGTGATTGTTGTCCCTTTAAGTGAATCGTAGTCAACCGACTTATCGTATCCGTCTCCAAGATTTTCAACTACGCTTACAACACCTCCGTTGTACTTCTTCTTGATGTAATCGGCAACCTGCTTGCTCTCCAATGATGCTACGAGAGCCTTAATCTTATCTGTCTTTTCCTGTCCCTTTTTAACAGCGACGATATTTGCGTACTTAGCACTGTTATCCTCAATGATTAGAGAATCCTTAACAGGATTTAGGCCTGCATCGATAGCAAAGTTTGAGTTGATTACTGCAAAGTCAACGTCCTTTAGTGTGTTTGGAACCTGTGCCGCTTCGACTTCCTTAAACTCAATTCCGTTCTTATCCTCAATGTCTCTGATAGTTGCATTAAGACCCGCCCCGTCCTTGAGTTTGATATAGCCCTTTGACTGTAAGAGCAAAAGTGCTCTCGCTTCATTTGTCGTGTCATTAGGAACTGCGATTGTAACTGTGCCATCCTTCTTGCTTCCGCAAGCCGCAAGTGCTACTGCTGAAACCGCAAGCACACCGATTAAAATTAATGCCTTTATTTTCTTCATCATTATTTCCCCCTTATATCTGAAATTTTGTTTTGCTATTTTTGATAATCCAATAGTATCATCAAAAATAGTTTTAGTATAATACTATACTTTTATATTCAGATATAGGTTGAAGTTATAACGCGTATCTGAACATTCCACCATAGTGTAGCTACACCACCGCAAGATTTTGATTACCGTATTTTTGCACGAAAAAACCCCAAGACACATATCTTGAGGTTTGATAGCTTTTGAAAGACAAAAGATATATTATCTCTTGCTGAACTGTGAAGCTCTTCTTGCCTTCTTTAGTCCGTACTTCTTTCTTTCCTTCATTCTTGGGTCTCTTGTCAAGAATCCAGCTGCCTTAAGTGCTGGTCTGTAAGCTTCCTTGTCTGCCTGACAAAGAGCTCTTGAGATTCCGTGTCTAAGAGCGCCGGCCTGTCCTGTGAAGCCGCCACCTCTAACTGTTGCGACAACATCGTACTTGCCCTCGCATCCTGCAACTGTAAATGGTCTTTCGATTTCTCTCTTAACCATCTCCATGCCGAAGAAGTCATCTAGGGATCTCTTATTGATTGTTATCTTTCCTGTTCCGGGAATCAATCTAACTCTAGCTACTGAAGCTTTTCTTCTACCTGTTCCTAGGTACTGCATTTTTGCCATTGTCTATTCCTCCCTTCCCTTAGAAATTCAACTCTTCAGGCTTCTGTGCTGCATGCTCATGCTGAGGTCCTGCATAAACCTTCAGCTTCTTGAACATCTGTCTACCGAGTCTTCCATCCGGAAGCATGCCCTTAACTGCATGTCTGATGATTTCCTCCGGCTTACGTGCCTGTAGCTTCTCAAATGTGACCTCACGAAGTCCACCAGGATATCCTGTATGTCTCTTGTAGATCTTCTCTTTTCTCTTCTTGCCCGTAACTTCTACCTTCTCAGCATTGATTACGATAACGTAGTCACCGCAGTCAACGTGTGGTGTGTAAGTTGGCTTTCTCTTTCCTCTCAGTACCATAGCAATTTCCGATGCTAGTCTTCCGAGAGTCTTGCCTTCAGCATCTACAACGTACCATTTACGTTCTACTTCTGCCGGCTTTGCAATGTATGATTTCATACCTTCTCCTTTTCCACCTACTAGGATTTGCACAGACAAATCTGTTTCGGCTGTGCCTACTGGCTTGCTCTGCAAGTTGTTCGACATTACTAAAATAACTTTAGGCGATGAGTAACGGACGCTTAACATCCTGCCCACCATACTTAAAACATAAGCACGAATATTATATCTCAGCCCTAAATTATTTGCAAGCACTGTTTTTGTAAAACCCTCTAAAATCTGTTTTTGTAAATCCCTCTAAAATCCGTCTGTTTAAGGTATATTTCGATATATTTTATTGTATTTTCCTATAGCCTGTTCTTTTTACCACCGAAACCTGTCAAAATCCAGAACAGAATAAAGCCGGAGACAAGGCTAAGTACATATCCACCTATGTTAGGGAAATCTCCGGTATTCGGTTTGTCAGGAGTTTTTTCATTGTTGACCTCAAAATGCTGAATTTCAGCGGTATTTTCTACATTTATCTCTACCGGACTTGAAAGCCTCTCGTATCCTTGTGGCGCTTTCTCCTCAATAATCGTGTATCTACCTTCCTTTATCCCTTCAATTCTATGTGGATTCCCATCGCTGATCCATCTTTCAACAATTTTCCCATCGGAATCCTTGAGTAGAAGTTCCGCACCGCTTAGTGAATGCTTCTTGCCATTGCTAAGCGTAAGCTTTGATATTTCAAGTTTAATCTTCGCATTGTTTATTTGCGATTCATATAAAAACTCTCTTTCACCGTCGGTACCGGTCACTATAGTATCTCCCTCGGTGCCTTTAGCCTCAATTCTGTGAATCTCCTTGCTGATAGCATATCCATCCGGAGATTTGGTTTCCTTCAGTTCATAAATTCCGGGAAGCAAACCGGCTTTTTCTGCAATTCCATCTTCACCTGTAATCAATTTTTCTACTTGGGCTTCTTCAAACTTATTGAGCGCTTTTCCATCTGCATCGGCGATTCTCTTCAAATCAAAATGAGCTCCGACAAGAGGCTTTGCATCGCCCTCACTTAACTTCTTAACTCGCACTCTAATTGTTTGTTCCCTCTCCTCGAAGTTTGGAACTTCGTACTCACTGATGGATATCTTGCCATTCCCATCCTTGACAGGTTTTAGCTTAATTGTCTTTACTTCTTTATTAATCCAAAAGCCTTTAGGTGCCTTGGTTTCGCTAATTCTATAAGTTCCTACAGGAAGCAGCGGCTTACCATCGTCATCTGTGTAGAGTTCATCGCTTCCATCCTTTAGATATGAAGCATCTAGCCTTACCTGTCCTTCTTTATCAGTTATAAAAATCCATTTCCTTTCTAAATTTCCCGGTTCATCGTCCAGACTTGCGAAATATTCAACTGTAAACTCAGCGCCTGCTAAAGAAAGTGTCTTGTCTTTATTACTTTCTGCCGCCTTCTTTTTAATCAAGACATCAATCTTTGCAGCTAGGGGCTCGTCATTTGATCTAATCACAAATTTCTCATTTGCCTTAACTTCAAACTCATGTTCATTTGGATCCAAGCCCATATTGCCCGGTGCGCTTATCTCCTTAGCCTTATACCTGCCCGGTTTCAGCGACTTAGTATCTGTATTTCCATCTTTATCTGTGACCAGTTCGGCGACAAGCCTTCCATTTGAATCCAGTACGTGATAGATTGCGCCGGCGAGACTGTATATCTTAGGACATGTGCTGAAAAGCTTTGATCTTCCGCCGGTTCCCTTCTTGAGTTCAGCTGTTCCCTCTAGTGGGCTTAGTGTAAATAAAACCTGCGACTGTTCAGCACTGGAACCTTTATAATAGAGCCCTTTCCCAACAAATTTCCCCGCATTTTCATCTGCGTATCTTCTCGCCTCTGCTATTACGTTTCGCTGTGTTTCTCGATCAGCACCTCTCATAGAGTACATTTCATCAACACGCTTATCTGTAAAGCAGCCCTTGTGTCCATTCACATTCATCCAGACCCAAGCCTGAAGCAGTGCCGACTTGGTGTACTCGTCGATACTCGCACCTCTTATGCTCTCAATCCCCAGTGCAGTTTTAGTTATCACATCCTGCGGAAGATAATTCAAAGCATCCTCGACATTCTTCAGCGAATCCTTCGATGAAGCTGACGGCTGAACGCAATAAACCGTCTCGTTACTACTGTTGACAAAATCATGAGCGGCATGCCCTATCCACGCCCCATTATCCGTTGAAATCAGATACTCATTGTTCCCCGATCTCTTCGTCATATCCGTCTGTGCACTTGCGCTAGGTGGAAGTGCCAGTTGCACCATCAAAATGGACATCACAAGCACCGCAATCACCAAACTTCTTAATCTCTTTACCCTTGTTGTTCTCAAAATTACCTCCTTTTCGGGTACGAAAAAAGGAGCAGTACCACAGGCACTACTCCTCTTCGTTACACTTATTTTACGATATCATATTATCACTTGATTCGTCCCCGGTCAATCGAATCGCAGATTTCCCCAAAGACGCTCACAAGTTATTTCCCGTCCTATATATATCTATAAATATACATAACTTTGACAATTTCACCCATAACTATGCACAATAGTAATAAGAAACCTTAACAAAATTATCACATAAAACGTGTATACTCATAATTGTCAAAAGAGCATACGCCAATAACAGTTTCTTTTGAACGTTCTTTCTTAATAATAACATCGCGCCAAAGGGCTTCGGGTGACCGAGGCCTTTTGGTTTTTTTGTAAAGCCTTTGATGGGCTCTATTTTTCAAATGGGAACTTGTAATCCAAGTTGTATTTATCTCTAACTTCGATGAACTCCTTCTGAACAGCCTCTCCGATAGGAAC
>ERZ773263.549-NODE-549-length-26006-cov-16.357327_pt1 | contig 26006 bp, 18 predicted proteins | sample MGYA00511076_ERZ773263 | MGnify/ENA primary metagenome ERZ773263 (study PRJEB29015, sample SAMEA2738155) | human oral metagenome | biome: human oral; feature: human-associated habitat; material: saliva | place: China | collected 2195 ... | reverse complement strand
GTGATGCCGCGCCGTCGCCTTGCGCTTGTGCGAGAGCTTACGAAAGTCCACGAAGAAGTGGTACGTGGATTGGCACCGGAGTTGGCGGCAACCGTTGCGGCGCGGGAACACCTCAAGGGAGAATGTGTCATCGTGGTCTCCGCTCCCAAAGAGTATGAGTCAGAAGAAGGCTCTAAGGCCTCAAAGACATCCATGAACCCGTCGGCAGAGCAAACGCTTGCAGACGCCATTCAGGCGGGGCTTGAAGCGGGAGAACGTAAGTCTGTGCTCGCAAAGCGGCTCTCCAAGTCCTTCTCGCTTGATCGTGATGTTGTGTATGAAGCCATTTTGAAAGCCGCGCATACGTCGTAAACAGAAGGCTTCAAGAGTGCAGAGCCAGTAAAGTATGGCTTTTGAACAACGGGAGTGCCATCCTGCGGTACAATTTCAAAGTTACTGAAGATTGTTGAGGGAGCCGGTATGCCCGAGGGTAAACAGCCATATTTCATTACAACGCCCATCTACTATGTCAACGCAAAGCCGCATCTTGGTACGGCGTATTGTTCGCTTCTGTGCGACGTACAAGCACGTTTTCGTCGAGCTGCCGGTTATGATGTCCTCTTTTTGACGGGCATGGATGAGCATGGCGAGAAGGTCGCCCAGGCTGCGGCTGAGCACGGAATGGAGCCGCAGGCGTGGTGTGACTCTCAGGCCCCGTATTTCAAGGATTTGTGGGATGAGCTTGAGGTCTCCTACGATGATTTCATTCGGACAACCGAGCCCCGCCAGTATCGCGCCGTGCAGTATCTTTGGGAGCGTATGCGCGATTCGGGCTATATCTATAAGGGCTCGTATGACGGGTGGTATTGCGTTCATGAAGAGACGTACTTCACCGAGACGCAGGTAGAGAAAGCCGATGAAGAGCAAGGGACAAAAGGACAGCATCTATGCCCCGACTGCCATCGTCCGCTTGAGCGTGTAACGGAAGAGTCGTGGTTCTTTAAACTTTCCGAGTTTCAGGATCGCCTCCTTAAACTGTACGAAGAACATCCCGAGTTCGTAGAGCCTGATTTTCGTCTCAACGAGGTCCGTTCCTTTGTGGAGTCGGGACTTCAGGACGTATCCGTTTCTCGTACAAGCTTTGATTGGGGAATTCCCGTTCCCTTTGATGAGGGTCATGTTACCTACGTGTGGTTTGATGCGCTGCTCAACTACTATACCGCGGTTGGGTATGGCGATGATTCTCCGGAGGCGGCCGCCTTGCGTGCACGCTTCTGGCCTGCTCAGATGCACGTAGTAGGCAAAGACATCATCCGTTTTCACTGTGTTATCTGGCCGGCAATGCTTATGGCTCTTGGTGAGAGTGTGCCTGAGCGCGTATTTGCCCATGGTTTTCTTAACGTGCGGAACTCTGAGACCGGTGCGATAGAGAAGATGTCAAAGTCGCGCGGCAATGCCATTGCACCCGAGGATGTCGTAAAGCTTTTGGGCGTTGAGGGGTATCGCTATTACTTCATGACCGACGTGGTACCCGGTGAAGATTCAGGCATTTCCTTTGAGCGCATGGAGCAGGTCTACAATGCGGATCTTGCAAACAGCTGGGGTAATTTGGTTTCTCGCTCGCTTAATATGAGCGGCAAGTACTTTGCAGGATGCACGCCTCACGTTGACGGTGCGCTCATCTCTGATAAAAATCCCTTAAAAGCAATGGCTGATGGTATCTATGGGCGCTACGCCACCTGTATGGATCATATGAACTATGTGGAAGCCAAAGATGTGGTCATGGAGCTTGTCCACGCCGCCAACCACTACATTGAAGAGTCCGCGCCCTGGAACGTGGCAAAAGATCCTGCGCGCGTGAGCGAGCTTGCGGAAATCATTTACTCTCTGCTGGAGGCCATTCGTATCAGCGCTCATCTTTTGATGCCCTTTATGCCTACGACATCGGCTGAGGTACTCCGCCGTATGAGTTTGGGCGAGGATGAGATAACTTCATGCGCGCTTGAAAAAGATTGTACGTGGGGCAAGCTTTCCGGCGGACTTGCCGTTACCAAGGGAGAAGCACTGTTCCCCCGTCTTGCTTCCACAAAATAAAGGTGAGCGAGAAGTGACGTTTGCCGCGCAAGATGCAGCCTCATGGTTGGCCAATCCTCGTGCAACGCGTGAGACACTGGAAGCCTTTGGACTTGCCACAAAGCATCGGTTGGGTCAGAACTTTTTGGTGGAAGACAACATCATTCGCAAAATCATCCGGCTTGCCGAACTGACCTCAGACGATGTGGTTTTGGAAGTAGGGCCTGGGCTCGGAACGCTTACGGTGGCAATGCTTGACTACGTTCGTGCGGTCTGTTCGATTGAGGCTGACCGCGAGCTTGAGGGCGTGCTTGCAACAACGTGTAAAGAGCCGCATCAAGACTCCTTTGTTTTGTGCATGGGAGATGCCCTGAAAGCAACGCCTCAGCTGGTGGGGGATGCGTATGCTTCGCTTGGGGTGTTTGCAGATGCACAGGGCAAAGAAGCGAGTGGGGCTTTGATTGGCCCCAATAAGTTTGTTTCCAATTTACCCTATCAGGTGGCGGCCACTTTGATCCTTCTATTTTTTCAGGAATTTGCAACGCTTGAACAGGCTGTCGTTATGGTGCAAGCCGAGGTTGCCGATCGTATTGCGGCAAAGCCCAAAACCAAAGCGTATGGCGCATATACCGCCAAGCTTGCTCTCTATGCACAGGTCTCCGGCCGCTTTGAGGTAGCGCCAGGTAATTTCATGCCACCTCCGCGCGTCAATTCCGCTGTCGTGCGTCTTGAAAGAGCTCCCATGACAGATCCTTCGGGCACCAGTGTATTGACATCCGAACAGCTTTTCTGGGTTGCACGCGTCATTGACGCTGCGTTTGCGCAGCGCAGAAAAACCATCCGTAACTCTATGGGCGCTTCGGGATTTAAAAAAGATACACTAGAGAGAGCGCTTCTCGCCGCACATATAGAGCCTACCGTTCGCGCGGAAGCGTTGGGAGTGAAGGATTTCGTGCGCCTTGCCATGGCGCTGGCAGAAGGAGGGGCGTATGGGGAAGAAACCGCATTTGTCCATGGCCGACGTTGATGCGTTAACGTTTGAAGACGGCTGTCTTTTTCACGATATTCGCGGTCGTGCCCATGAAGCACCCACTCCTCTTGCTCCTCTTGCTGATACACACGGACACCTGGGATCTTTGGAAGACCATGATGCGGCTCTGTCGCTTGCGCGTGCGGCTCTTGCGGGCGTGCGACTTTTGGTGTGCCCCATTGATCCGGCGTTTGCGCATGAGTTTCCGGATACGTGGAAAGATCCTCAGGCACTGGAGGCGTGGTTTGGCAAAACCATTGTAAAAGCCCGCGAATATCTTGAGCGCTTTGCAGAGTGTGGTCTCTTACCGCCAACGTTTGTTGGTGCATATGAGAATGTTTCGGAACTTCTCGAAAATATTTTCGTCATTGCGGGTGCACATCCGTATTCGGCGGCCGATTTTGACGATGACGCCCGTGCGCGCATGGAGCGGTTGCTTGTATGTGAGCGTACGCTTGGTGTAGGTGAGATTGGGCTTGATTTTGGGCCGTATTGTGAGGTTTGTGAGGAAGCTCAAGTACGTGCTTTTCGGGCGCAGCTTCGTATGGCGCATGAGCATCGTTTGCCCGTAGAGCTGCATCTTCGCGACGGAGAAGGCAATACCCATGCACATGATGTGGCGCGAACCATTCTTGAGCAGGAAGGCGTCCCTGAGGCCGGCTGTGACCTGCATTGCTTTACTGATAACGCGGAAGTTATGACACCCTTTGTGGAACTTGGCTGTTATGTCGCATTTGGCGGAGCGGCAACATTTAAGCGCTCGGAAGATATCCGGAGTGCCGCACTGGCCTGTCCAAGTGCGCAGATGCTTTCGGAGACGGACGCACCTTATATGGCTCCCGAGCCCTTGCGCGGCAGTGAGTGCGAACCTGCGATGGTAGCGTTTTCCGCAGAACTTCTCGCCCGCATACGTGCCGAAGCCGGTGTGGCTTCAAAACAAGAAACCTACGATGCGCTTTGGGTCAATGCGAGGCGCCTGTGTGGTTTGGATTGATGATGCAAAAGCTATTGGTAGTTGAAGACGACCAAAAAATCAGAGATGAACTTGTGACGCTATTGCAGCGCAATGGGTATGACGCGTGTGCGCTCACATCGTTTATCGATGTCCCCGGGCAAATTTTACAGTCCGGTGTCGATTTGGTTCTTTTGGATCTCAATTTGCCGGGAGTGGACGGACAACACGTATGTCGAGAAGTGCGACAAAAGAGTAACGTTGCTATTATCGCAGTAACCAGCAGAAACTCTGATCTTGACGAGCTTATGATGCTCTCTTTGGGTGCCGACGACTTTGTGGCAAAACCGTATAATACGCAGATTTTGCTGCTCCATATTGCAACGGTACTTCGTCGCGTTGGTGTAGCGGCAGAACCGTCAGCCGAAATTACGCACGGTGGCGTCACTCTTGATACCGCAGCCTGTCGCGTTCATGCGGCAGGAGGAAGCGCGGAGTTAACCAAAAACGAGTTGCGGATACTGGCAATTTTGATGCGCAACGCCGGCACCGTTGTGTCCCGTCAGCGCATTCAAGAAGAGCTTTGGCAGTCAGATGAGTTTGTCGATGACAATACGCTTACGGTTAATGTGAGTCATCTGAGGCAGACGCTTGCCGGCATTGGTGTGGAAGAGTATGTGAGTACGCGGCGCGGTCTTGGATATATCGTCATATAGGTATCGGCTTTGCGGGTTGTGTGGTGCGCAAACATGAATTTTTTTATCTATCTCAAAAACCGAACGATTGCGATACTGGCAATCCTTGCGATGTCGATAGCACTTTTTGCCACGTTGTATATAGCGGGCGTTACTCCGTTTATCATTTGGTACAGCATCTGTTTAATCGTAATCGTGGCTTTTGTCGGTCTTATCGCCGATTATCTTCATCGGTTTGGCTTTTATAAAAGACTTTCACAAGATCTTAAGGCCATGGACGTCCACGCTTTTTTGGCGCCTTCAATATCTGCTGTTCCTACCACCTATGAAGAGCAGCTTTTTTACGAGGCGCTGAAAGCCATGTCTAAATCAATGGCAGACCGGCTTGCAAAGAATCGTGCGGCATCGCGAGAATATCGTGAATATATTGAGATGTGGGTACACGAGATAAAAACTCCTATTTCCGCGGCTCACCTAATTGCACAAAACAACCCCGGACAAGCAACCGATGCTATGGACCTTCAGCTTTCTAAGGTGGAGTCCCTTGTTGAACAGGCTCTTTTTTATGCACGGGGAGCCGCTCTTGATAGAGACTTCTCCATTCGTTCGGTGCGCCTGGAAAGTGTCGTGAGAGCCGCACTTCGTGCCAACGCACGCGCTCTGATTGATGCGGGCGTTGCGCCGCACCTCGAGCATCTTGCATATTGCGTCAAAGCAGATCCCAAGTGGCTTGAATTTATTTTGAGCCAGCTGCTTATCAATGCGGCAAAATACCGGCGAGAAGATCTTGCTTCCGGAGAGGCGGAAGTTAAAATATCCGCAGATCAAAAAGAAGTTTCTGCAGGAACGTATGTGACAAGTCTTACCGTTTTTGACAACGGTATCGGCATTCCCGCACAAGATATCCCTCGGGTCTTTGATAAGGCATTCACGGGGGAAAATGGCCGCAAATACGCCAAATCAACCGGCATTGGATTATATCTGGTTCATCAGTTATGCACTAAAATGGGGCTTTCTGTGTCCGTATCGTCTGAGGTGGGTATGGGGACTGCGGTTACCATTACGTTTAGCGAGAGCATGGCAGATCTTCTCGCCCGCTAGATGGTTCTTTCCCAAAGTTCATCCGTTTGGTGATCGGATCCTATGACAAAGGTATGATGGCCAAACTTTTTGAAACCAAACTTGGCATAGAGAGCTTTTGCGGGCTCGTTGTGACCCCAAACGCCAAGCCATGCGCGGGTTTTACCCAACTTTTGGGCTTGCGTAAGGGCAAACGACATAAGGAGAGATCCAAGACCCTGGCCCTGATAGGAAGGCAGCAGGTAAATGCGCTGTACCTCAAGGGAGTCTGCACGCTGTGCCTCGGTTTGTGCGTATCCGACGCTTAACTTAAGGTATCCCACAACCTCACGGTTGACTTCAATAAAATAAAAGGCAGCTTCAGGGTCCGCAAGTTCTTGTGCGAGCGTATCCGAGCCGTACGCGCCCTCGACATAATCGGCAAGATCGTCGGCGGTCTTGAAAGCCAAGAAGGTATCGACAAAGGCATTGATGCTGATACGCTGTAAAAGCGGCAGTTCATCTGTGCGTACGGGGCGTATGCTTGCGCAAGATTCATCAATTTTTTCAGGCACGCCGTCAATGCCGAAGGTTTTGCGCACCTTGTTGAGGTCAAGCGACATCAGACGGTGCTTAACGCCAAAGTGCGTAATCGGTTTGTCCGTTTGAGCAACCTCAAAGCCCTCACGGCGGTATACGGCTTCCGCACTAACCTGAGCTTCTACAAGAAGCGTCGAGGATCCGGTATTTTCTGCCAGATAGGCAATGGTATCGCGTAAGAGTTTGCCACCAATACCGCATCCCTTACGGCGCGAGCACACACGACCGATCGTCGGTTGAGGATATATGACACCTGGATCAAGTATACGCAGATAGGCAGCAACGTTCTTCTCGCCCTGCGTCTCTTCACCTTGTGGAGTATCCAGATAAAAAACGTGCGTGGCACGATAGTCGAGGCCGTCTAGATCGTTGTAGACAATTTTTTGCTGAGCAATGAAGGTTTCCGCTCTGAGAGAAAGAATCTCGTAGAGTTCTTCCGCACTCAACTCACCGAATCGTTTGATTACCAGCTCCATAGCAGCTCCCGTATGGTCGCCATTTTGTTTATCCTATTATGGCGCAAGCAATGTGATAAAACCGTAAGGTTTTTGTAAGGTGTATCGATGGCTTTGTGGATGCGCCCGTGTGATGATAAAGACATTCGTACGCGAGAAGAACGTCTTGTTCAAAGGAGACATCTCATGCCCAATAGCCCCATTGCCCCTGCCGGTGCTCATATGCAGCAGACAGCTCAGCCAACTCACAACTCTGCTTTACCGAAGTTTGTACTGGTATGTCAGAATCTTGAGAAATATTACGGAGCGAGAAACAACATCACCAAGGCACTCGACGGCATCAATCTATCCGTTCAACGCGGTGAGTTCATTGCCATTATGGGGCCTTCGGGATCCGGTAAGACAACGCTTTTGAATTGCATCTCTACCATCGACCAGCCGACGGCAGGACACATCTTCGTTGACGATCAAGAGATTACCAGCCTGCGTGGGCGTGACCTTGCAACGTTTCGCCGCGATCGTTTGGGCTTCATCTTTCAGGACGCCAATCTGTTGGATACGCTGACGGCTCGGGAGAACATTGCACTCTCGCTGACCATCGGCCACGTGAGCGCCAAAGAGACGCTTCAGCGCGTGGAAGAAGTGGCGCATCGCCTGGAGATATCCGAGGTGCTCGATAAGTTCCCGCACGAGATGTCCGGTGGCCAGCGTCAACGCGTTGCTGCGGCTCGCGCAATCGTCACCAACCCCTCGCTCGTGCTGGCGGACGAACCTACGGGTTCCCTTGATTCCAAGAATGCCCGCGCTCTGCTTGAGAGCTTTGAGGGTATGAATCGCACGGGAGCTACCATTGCCATGGTTACCCACGACTCATTTGCGGCCTCCTATGCGCACCGTGTGGTCTTTATCAAAGACGGTCGTATCTTTAACGAGATCGTTCGTGGCGAGAAGAGCCGTAAGCAGTTCTTTGATGAGATTATGGACGTCGTTTCCTTCCTGGGAGGGGAGGGCGCTGATGTACGCTAAAATTGCTCTTGGAAATGTACGTAAGTCCATCCGTGACTTTAGTGTTTATTTCTTGACGCTTGCGATAGGTGTGGCTCTCTTTTATGCGTTCAATTCCATCACACAACAGACGGTTGTCTTAAATCTCAGTGATGACAGCCGCGCCATCGTGCAACTGCTGGCCGGGGTTATCACGGGCGTTTCGGTATTTCTTGCCATTGTTTTAGGCTTTTTGGTTGTCTATGCAAATCGTTTTTTGATCCGCCGCCGCAAACATGAGTTTGGCATGTATCTCACCTTAGGTATGACACGACAAGATGTTTCAAAAATTATCGTGTTAGAGACGTTAATTGTTGGTGTGTTGGCACTTGCGGTCGGACTCGTTGTGGGTGTCTTTGGCTCACAGCTGATGACCTATGCCACGGCACGTCTTTTTGACGCGCAGATTAAAGAATTTACCTTTGTCTTTTCCGCACATTCATGTATTTCAACCATTGTGTACTTCACCATTATGTTTGCGGTGTCACTTCTTTTTAATGTCGTGACGATTTCACGCTACAAGCTTATTGATCTTATCGATGCCGATAAGGTGAGTGAAAACATAAAAGTCAGAAATCTTGCTGTTTCCGTCGTTCTGTTTATTGCCTCACTTGTTATCATCGGCATTTCATATCGTATGTTGCTGCATAACGGCATGAGAAAGATGGACGGAGAATTTGCGGGCGCAACGGCTTTGGTGTCTGTAGGAACGCTGCTCTTTTTCTTTTCGATGTCGGGGTTTTTGCTTCGCTTTGTGCAATCAAGAAAGAGTTTTTATTTTCGCGGTTTGAATGCTTTTACTCTGCGCCAGTTCAACAGCAGGGTAAATACGGCGTGGCTTTCCATCTCGATGGTGTGCGCCATGCTCTTTATTGCCATTTGTGGCTTTTGCTCGGGTTTCTCACTTGTTGAAGCGATAAATGCACAGTTCAGAGCCATTACTTCGGTTGATGCAACGCTTTCCATGACCGTCAACCACAGCATGGATCCCAAAAGCATATCCGTGACGGACTTAAATGAGCTTGCCCGCTCCCGCTATTCCAAATGGGATTCTTTGGTGGATACTTCTACTCAGGTTGACTTTTATATGGTCAAAGATTCTCGTGGTGCGGTTGAGTTGAACTTTGGGGTATTTGCAAAACATGCCGGTGTCAACCCAAGCTCTATTTATCCCGGGTATGTAGACGATGATATGGTGGGATCTCTGCCCGTTCCCATTATTACGGCTTCGCAATATAACCGTATACGGCAAATAAACGGGCTGTCTCCGGTTGACTTTGGCCAAGACGGATATCTCGTCTGGACCACTTCAAATGCCAAAGTGATAGATTTCTGGAAGAAGTATTCACAGGACAACAAGACACTTGATCTCTATGGTACGACGTATCATTCGGTTGCCGGCGGCTATGATGATCAGCTCCGGATGCCCGGCAGTGTAGGTGAGCATTCTGCAACAGGAACATTGGTCGTCTCTGATAATGCTCTGCCCAAAGAAGCTTCTCCGGAGAGTTCGGTTCTTTTCGTCAACTACGCTCAAACAAAAGACGCGGGCGAGAAGACCCTTCAAGATGCCAAAAAGACCGCTTTTGGTAACGGCATTCTTCTCGGTGATGAAGATAAAGACGAGTGGGCAGTGCTGAATCTCTCCTCAACCAAAGAGACTGCGGAAAGAACCAGTCTTATGACGGCAGCCGTCACCTATCTTGCGCTGTATATTGGCTTTATCCTGCTTATTGCCTGCGCTTCAATCTTTGCTCTGCAGCAGCTCTCTGAAGCATCGGATAACGTACGCGCATATCGGGTTTTGGCGGAGCTTGGTGCTGAGAGAAGCACGGCAAACCGAGCGCTGTTCATTCAGATCGGTGTTTATTTCCTCTTGCCTTTGATCGTTGCGAGTGCTCATGCGTTTGTGGCGCTTTCAATTGTGGCGGATGTGGTTTCTATTGTAGGGGGCATCGATATCGCCTCTTCGTTAGTCGGAACGATTGCATTGGTGCTTGCGGTATATGGCGGCTATTTCCTGCTGACCTATTTCACGGCGCGCAGCATTATCTTTCGGGGTAATCGCAGGATCAGCTAAAGAGGCGTAGGCGAAAGCATTTACGCTCCCGGTTTCTTACACCGGTGGGTAAAACGGACGGATATTCAACTTTTGAATATCCGTCCTTTCCGTTTGGCGTCCCACTTAGGTAGAATGGTTACCGGTAGAATGATACCGCGCGTACGCCGCGCTTCCCGCCAAACGTATGGAGCTACAGGAGGAATCATGGGTCTTTGGTCCAAGGTCAAAAATGTGTTCGTGTCTGCCAACGATGACGAGACACCGCAGAAGGCCACGTTTACGACACGGGAGAACACCGTATATGCCCCCTGTTCAGGTGTGTTGGTGAGCGTGCAAGAGGTTCATGATGAGGTAATCTCAAGCGGTCTTTTTGGCGAAGGTTACGGCATTTTGCCCGTTGGTCTTGACTGTATCTATGCTCCGTGTGACGCTCGCGTAACCGCTACCAATGTAACCAACCACTCAATTGGCCTGACCACCGAGAGCGGTATTGAGATTTTGATTCATATTGGCGTGGATACCGTCAAGATGAATGGTAAGGGCTTCAAGCGTTTTGTACATGCAAATGACAACGTTAAAGCCGGAACTCCGCTTATCGCATTTGATTCGTTGGGTATTGAGTCTGCCGGATATGAAAACGTGATTGTCATTACCGTCACCAATGCGGATGAGTTTGGCCATATCGATTTGGTCGGGGAGTCGGGCACTCTGGTAGGCGGCCGTCCTTTGGTCAAGCTTGGCGATCCCATTCTGCACGTTTCACGCTAGAGTTCGGCTTTTTTGCCCCGTTAGGAGTTTTAGTACATGCTTCGCGTTTCCAAAGCCATCCTGCACGTCTTTGATTTTGAGACGGGCACAAAGCACTTTTCTGACACCGCTTTGGATCTGGAGGACAGGCAGACGCGCTCGTACGTGCAGCGCCGCCTTCGCAAGATTACGTCAAATCCGGAATCTCGCCACGGTGAGTTTGCCGAGAAGAGCAACTTTGCAGGCGGGCTTCAAGAATATGCACACGGCGATTTTGGATTTGTGGAGTTCTCCGCACAGATTGCCCAGTGGTTCTGGGAAAATCTTCGCAAAGTTGATGAAACCGAGCAGTGCGATCTTTTGGTGGCAGACTATCTCAACACCAATGCTGCAACATCTGCGGATACTGCAGATGGGGCGAGTGGCGGTGATGACGCTTTTGACGGAGATGCTCGTCGGCTCTTTGCGATTGTGCTTCTCCCAAGAAAACAGGCATTTGTCCACGACGTGTCCGCAACGTCTAATGAGATTTTGCGACAGGATGCCACACTTCCAAATCCCACACAAAAAGTCGATACCTATGCAGTCATTGATTTGGGTACGGGCTCAATTGATTTTCACGATCATGAGCGCCTTATGGCCGGTCAGGCTCGTCATATCATGTCCGAACTCTTTTTGCAGTGCTCTTCCGAGGCGTCAAGCCAAGAAGTAATTAGCGAGGTTACCAGCATTGTTCAGGAATTGGCCGAAGAGTATAACCTTGAGCCGGCAGTGGAAGTGTCTCGTGCAAAAGCGGCCGTTGCCGCCGCCGTTGAAGTACACGAAACGGTTGATCCCGTCAACGTTGGGCGCCAGGTTTTTGAGGACAGGCCGGAGATTTGCGAGCGCTATGAGGCGCGAGCCGCCGAGAAGCACTTGCCGGAGGAAGTTCCGGTTAAACGTGGGCCTGCCGGACGCATGACGCGTAGTCACAAGATTCGGACGGATACCGGCATCGAGATTACCTTTCCTTCGGAGATGACCAATCATCCGGGATTTTTGGAGTTTACACGAGAATCAGATGGCAGAATGACAATCTCCATCAAAAACGTGGCACACATTGAAAACCGATAAAAGCAATGGTTACCAGTGGTTCTTCTCGCCACAAAAGGAGTTCCGTCAAAAAATTCACAATCTTTTTGCTAAAAGTTTGGTTCAAAACTCAAAAGCGGGTAGAATAACTCGATAGGTCCCACGTTCCCTATCCGCACAAGGAGACCAAATGACTTTTGACCAAGACGCTCGTACGAGCCAAGATGGTATACAGAACAAGGCGATTTCTCGCCGTGAGGTACTTAAACTGTTTGTTGGAGCAGGAGCTGTCGCCGCTGTAACGGCATCCTTAAACCTGCGTCCATTTACTGCGCTTGCAACTACGCAGAGCGAAATCGATGCTGCTCAGAGCAAGTACGATGAGGCTCAGGCAAAGCTGAAAGAGCTGTCGGAGCAGGTTTCGTCGATGCAAAGCGCAATGAACGATACCAACAATAAGGTTGAAGACGTTCAGAAGCAGATTGATAGCACACAAAACGATATCGAATCCAAGCAGCAAGAAATCAAGCAAAAAGAAGCCGAGATGGCCGAGAAGCGCAAGCAGCTCGGCGCTCGTATGTCAAGTAACTACAAGGCGGGTCCGCAGGGTGCACTTGAGCTTCTTCTGTCGTCTGCTTCTTTTGAGGAGCTTACGAGCAACATCTACTACCTTGATAAGATCTCCGAGTCCGACAAGAAGATGATTGCCGACGTTAAGGCTCTGCGTGATTCACTCGATCAAGAGCGCCAAGCACTTGAGAGCAAGAAGGCCGACCTTGAGAATCAAAAGGCAAGTCTTCAGACATTGCAGGCAGATCAGCGCGCTCAGCTTGATAAGATTACCGCCAAGCAAAACGAGGCTGTTTCGTATGTAAATAGCCTCGACGATCAGGTAAAGCAGCTTATCGCTCAGCATGATGCAGAACTCCTTGAAGCTCAACAGGCAGCTGCCCTTGCGGCGGCACAGCAGAGTTCCAATGAGAATTCCTATTCCGGCGGAGGCCCTTCCGGTGGGGGGTCTTCGTATGGCGGAGGTTCCTATTCCGGCGGCTCTTCGAGTGGAGGTTCCGGATCGGCGGCTGCAGTAGTCAGCGCGGCTAACTATACGGGCTCTACCGGTGCAGGTATGTGTGCGGCATGGGTTTCCAATGTCTTCTCAAATGCCGGTATCGGGCATTTCTATGGAAACGCATGCGATATGTACTATTCATGGTGTCATTCATCCGATCAGAGCACCATTCAAACAGGCATGATTATCGCCGTTGCATCTCTGGGAGGCTCTGCCGCAGCGCTTATTTACGGACACGTCGGAATCTATATCGGTGGAGGCATGGTTCGCCACAATATTTCCGGTGTTGTCAAAACACAGAGCCTGTCTTCTTGGATTTCCAACCTCGGCGGCCTGTCTACGCCTCGTTGGGGCTGGCTCGGAGGCGTTGCACTCTCGTAGGGTGTAACTGCTGCCGTGTAATTGTTGCCATCGCGCAGGATGTGTTGTGCGTTCGCGTTACATAAGATTTGCACGGGATGTCATATACCCATATGAATCCCAAAATGGTATTCAGATAACCCGCACCGGCCGAACCGATGCGGGTTATTTTTGATGTTTAACCTCAGACTCGCCTGTAAGCAGGAAATTCAACGGCAGGTTGAGCAAAATCAACGGATCCTCAAGCTTGATTCAACGTATGCGTAATGTACTTCCAGAAATATGCGAGCATACTGATATTCAACGGAGTGTTCGGTGTCTGGGTTATCCAATACGGTGCCGTCGCTTGTGTTCTTGCGTTACTCATAAAAAGACATTGAGTCTCGTGGCGCAATAGGTACTTGAGGGTCAGCGTGTGTTTGTTCAAGGGGATGAGCATGATGGAAGAAAAGAAAGAAGCCATTAAAAAAGAACTCCTAAAGAGCTTTCTCAAAGGTAATAAGGGATTATTTATACTCAATATTGCGCTTAACAGCTTCTCTTACCTCTCTTACGTGCTATTCTCCGTCGTGATTGCTTTAATCATAGACTTTGCCGTTGCCGGTAATGCGATAGGTGTTTTGTGGGCAGGTATCGCATGGGCAGCAATGTGCGTTCTTGAGGCAATTCTCGGCATCATACGCAGCCGTATTCATCCCGCGTTCCTGCGGCGCGCACTTTCGCAATATCGTGCGATAGCCTTTTCAAATCTGCTTACAAAAGGGATTGGCTCCTTTGCTCAGGAAGGCGTAAGTCAGTATATCTCGGCATTGACTAACGATACGAATACGATAGAGACCACCTATCTTGATAAAGTTTTTTTGACCATAGCCGAGGTTTTAAGTTGTGTGGTTGCGGTGGGCATTCTGTTCTACCAAAATGCCCTTCTGGCGATTATGGCAATCGTAGCAGCTTTTATTCCACTCATGGTGACCCTTAAAACCGGCGATACGCTTGCTCAAAAACAGCATGAAGCTTCAAATCAATTTGATACGTTTGTGGCTCAGGTAAGTGATTTACTCTCCGGCTTCCCCTTGATTAAAAGTTTTTCCATTGAGAAGGAGTCGCAGAGGCTTTTTGATACAAGCAACAATAAACTCGAAGAGGTGAAACAGAGCCGCACGCAAACCGAGAAGCTCATTATGGTTATGTCGTCTGTCACCATGGGACTTTCTCAGATGTTTGTGATGGTACTTGGTGCGTATCTTTGCGCAACCGGTAACGGCGTTACACCCGGTGGTATTCTAATGGCCGCTCAGTTGATGACGTGGATTTCAAGCCCTGCACAAGATGTTCCCCCCGTGATTGCCGCCCGTAAATCGGTGCGTGAGTTGGTTGATAAACTTGCAGAAGCTCTTGCATCTCATGCCGAGAAGGACGGTGTCCGCGAGCTGCCTTCCGGTCTGAATAAAGGCATTGCATTTAAGCATGTTGGATTTTCCTATGATGCTAATGTACCAGTATTGTCTGACGTTTCAGTTGAACTACCTGCAGGTTCTTGCACTGCTCTTGTGGGAGCCTCGGGGTCGGGTAAGTCAACGATGCTTTCCCTTTTGATGGGCTCACATGATGCCTATACGGGAGAAATCAGGTATGACGGCATTGAGCTGAAAGACGTTCAGAAAAAGTCACTGTACACCAATATTTCACTTGTACGTCAAGATACCTTCCTTTTTGATGCCACGCTTCGCGATAACATCACCATGTTCGGAACCTATTCCGATGAGGAACTCAAATCTGCCGTTGATCAGGCGGGACTTACTCAGTTTGTGGCTGCTCACGGCTATGCCTACGCGTGCGGCTCAGGGGGATGCAACTTGTCGGGCGGCGAGCGTCAGCGTGTATGCATTGCGCGTAGTCTCTTGCGTGGCGCTGAGGTTCTTCTGCTTGATGAGGCCACTTCGGCTCTTGATCAGGTGACTGCCGATAAGATTACTCACTCCGTTTTGGATTTGACGGGCACAACACGCGTGGTGGTGACACATCGCCTTGATGCCGCTCAGTTGAAGCAATTTGACGGTATTGTCGTTTTGCGCGACGGTTCCGTCTGCGAGAAGGGAACCTTTGATGAACTTATGGCACGAGACGGGTATTTCAAGGCGCTCTATACCGTAGGACAGTAAGTTCACAGCCAAAGATTCCTTTGCTTCTCACAAATTCTTCGCGGTATGTTTACTAGCGGGTTTCTCGTGGGTGACGTACGGGTATTCCGGCAAAGTGCGTGGTGCGAATATGAATCAAAATGACGATGCTGGTAAGTACCGTGAGAGCGGCACCAATCACAGGTGCCCACCAAAGTACGTTGAGTCCGAATGGGGCGAGAAGCACAACGGCGGTAGTAGGGTAGATAAAAGTTGCAAGCACGCTGAGAACGCTTGAGATACGAGTGAGCTTCAGTGCGATAACAAATTCCTGTGTGCAGAAGTAGATCCAGTTGATGAGAATTGCGGCTGCGTAGGTGCGTATAGCGGGAACCGCCATGGCAACAAGCTCGGGTGTTGCATCGGAAATGAAGAGATGGACGAGAAGCTCGGGGCAGAAGAACATGAGTGATGCCGAGGTGAGGCCGATAAGACCGGCTGCCATAAAAACATATCGGGTAAGGGCAATCACCCGATGTTTGTTTTTGGCACCCCAGTTATAGCCGATGGCAGGCTGCAGAGCATCTGCCTCGCCATAGACAAGCGGCGTAATGATACCCGCGGAAAAGAAAATGACTCCATAGGTTGTAACGGCATTTGCACCACCGAGAGCGAGAAGCGTTGAGTTCATGATAAGGCTATAGATGCGTCCCGAAATGTTTTGCAAAAAGACGGCCATACCGTTAGCACAGACCTCACGAATGATCTCCCAAGAAAAGTGAGGTTGTACAAACTTGAGGATTTGCTTGTTATGCACAAACGGCCACATACCAAAAATGGCTGAGAAGAGCAGTGCTATGCAATATCCAAGGGCCGAATATGCGACATCAAGATGAAGAACAGCGAGAAAAAAGAACTCAAGAATCGTACCGAGAATGGCAATGATAAAACTCAAGATCATTGAACGACGGATCATCCCGCAAATCTTGAGGAAATTATCGGCAGCGTAGTTAATAGAGACAAATGGCAGGAAGGCTGCATATACACGGAGGTAGATTGAACCTTTTTCTACAAGTTCGCCTTTTGCTCCTAAAAGAGTCAAAATGTTTGGGGCAAAGAGGAAAAAGAGAGTACCCAGTATGAAGCCGCCTGCAAAAATTATAACAACTGAGGTGGTAAATACGTCATTGGCACGATCATAGTTATGCTTTCCATGCTCAACGGCAATGACGGCAGCCGATCCAACGCCCACTAAGTCAGAAACGGCAAAGCTCATAATGACCAAAGGAAGCGAAATGGCAACAGCGGCAAAGGTGTCGGCCCCAAGAAAGCGACCAACCAAAATACCGTCAGCGGTATCGTAGAGCATGGATGCGAGCATGGCGATGGCACCGGGAATGGCGGCGCGTAAAAAGAGTTGCAGCGGAGGAGTTTCTGCAAAGAGTTTGTTTTGTTCCATAACACCCTTTCGTAGAACCGTTCAGATTTCATGTTGTGCAGCATGCGTCAAGACGTATAGCTCGGCATATGCAGGCTGTATCACGAATATGAAGCGCAATGCGAAAATGTGTCATCACAAAAACATAACCCTAAAGCTCCCTTTCAGTGCATACGATTGATCGATGTCGTTGTCTCAAGCCGCCAATAAAGAAAAGATATACAGGTAGGCTGCTTATTGATACCAACAGCCTGCTATCATAGCAAAAAAGATATGTCATACAAGGGCTTATGGCTCATTCATAAAATGATTTAATCGATCGTTCACACAACGGATTTTTAGGGTTTGGTCTGTGCGTGTTGTGACATGATAAAAATACGTGGCGCGCTTAGGCTGAACACATATACACTGGTATCCAAACACACGTGGGGAAACGATGGAGTATGGATCAAAAAAAGCCACAAGCGTCATTGAGCCGTGAAGTTACCAAGCACATTCAAGAAGGGGAAGAACTTCTCGCCAAAGGAGCAGCCGCCCTTGGTGATGCGGCTTCGGCTGCCGAGAAGATTTTAGTGGCAGAAGAGCGTGATTCGGCTGCGTCTCCCCAAGGCAACGACATTAAGGCTTCCATCCCAAGAACTACCGCACAGCACACGCTCTATGTGATTTCGTGGCTTGCTCTGCTCTTTGGTATTACGGATATCGTTACGTCTCTTATCTCGGGGTATGCACTACTTACGGGAATTTCTCCTGCATTTTCTACTGATATTACACATTTAGGTGGATATTTGGTGGGAGGGAGTAATCAGTACCTTTTGTTTTATGGCTTTGTCATTGCATTGGGAATGCTTCAGATGCTTACGGGATTTTTGGGTATTCGTGCGGCAAATGATGCCTCAAAGGTCAATCCGTTCCGAGCGCTTTGTTACGGTATTGCACTTCTTTTAGTGGTGGTGGCGCTTTGGGCGTGGGGCAATGGGAAGATTATTATCTTTGATCCGATGGTTATTATTACTACCATTGTTTATGTGGGAATTCTTTCAAATTTAGGGGAAAGGGTAAAGAGCGAATATGACGCCGGTATATCCGGAACAACTTTTATGCGTTCTCGCTACCAGCGTGTCCTGCACTTTATCGCAGTTACCACCATTGTAATTAACGTTGCTTATTTTGTGGTGTACGCCCTTCTGTTTGGTGCGGCGGATATGAGTAACTATGTTTCAATACCGTATACAACAGAAATACGGATTTTTGTTGCGGGGATACGCCCCCTGTCACTTTTGTTGGATACAATCTCTGCTTTGTTTACGTTATTTGTGGCAGCAATAGCCTTACGTGGATCAAACAACGCGCGTTATATCAGGCCATTTGTGATCGTTCAGTTTTTGGTGACATCTTTTAACGTAGCCGCCCTTATAGTAAGTGCTCTCTTTTTGGGCCTTTCGGAAGTGCAGGCAAGTAGCGTGGGCGCTATTGTATATAACCTCATTACGCTGTATTTGGGAATTCGTATTGAAATGGGACTGCCGGACAGTATTGTCGCAAAGGTACTCTCTCATATAAAGAAAAACCATACAGTATCCTAAGCACTTCTCGGCTGGATTTGCCCAACAGGCAAGATATAAAAGCGGTGCCTGCTTAAAAATGAGCAGACACCGCGCACAATAAAGCCGAAAGACATGGCTCGGAAGAGACATTGCTTAGCCGAGTACTATTCGGTGTTTATAAATCCAATTCCATAAGACGGGCGATACTGACGATATAAATCTTTAATGCACGGCGGAGCCATTCTTCAGACACGCCCTCGTCAGGACCATGTTCTGCACCCACCCATGCAGGAATTTTGTCTGTTTCGGCACTTTCAACGGGGCCAAACGCAACGGCGTGCTTGAAATGACGGGCATATGTGCCGCCGCCAATGACAAATGCTTTGCCCTCGTGTCCCGTGTATTCATGATACGTATCCAAAAGAGTGGTAATTTCAGGGGACTTGGGATCAATATAGAAGGGCACGTCGTCTGCAAGCACCCGGTAGGCGCACCCATATGTTTTGCCGAGATCTTCCATCGCAGAGGTAATGGCTTTACCGGTTGTAGAGGTGGGGTAGCGCGAGTCGATGGTTTGGACAAAGCAATCATTTTTGGTGCGGACGGTTCCGGATATGCAGGTCAACGGTCCGAATTTATCGTCTGAACTTTGGATATTTGTGCCTGTACCGTCGGTTGTTGAGCAGAGCAGGGCAGAAAATTCAAGGAAGGTACGCTCGGTGTCGCTGCATAGATTGTGCTCAAGTAGATATGCGTCGAGAAGACCAATGGCGTTCACGGTTCCCGCAGGCATAGAGGCGTGTCCGCCCTTTCCGTGAGCGGAAATACGGGTGAGGCGGTTGCCTTGGTCATCGACGCCGGCGTCTTCGATATCAATATGGGGAGCCTGAGGCAATGTAGCGGCATCGGCGCGTACCAGTGCGCATGCAAGACCGGGGATGGCGTTGGGGACCGTACCGCCGTCAAGCTCCACGATCTTCTCGCCCGCGATGGCGGCAGAGGTAAACTCGCCGTGATAGACGCCCTTCTCGCCACAAATGAGCGGGAACTCAGCATCAGGTGTAAAGCAAAATGCAGGCTCGGGATAGCGCTCAAGATAGTAGGGAACATCGCCCATACCGGTTTCCTCGTTGTTGCCGACAATTGCGCGCAGGGTGTATGGGAGAAGTTTGCCGGTTTTTTTGACGTGTTCGACAAAGAAATGTGCGGCCCAAAGAGACAGCACAAAAGGACCCTTGTCGTCCAAAACGCCTCGGCCGAGCAGATAGCCGTCTTTGCGTGTGACGTCGAGCGGATCAACCGTCCATCCAAGACCAAGCGGCACAATATCGGTATGAGCAATGGTGGCGATGTACTTTTGTGATTTTCCGGGAAGGTCTCCAAAACCAAGGTATCCGTCCACATTGGTGGTTTTAAGGCCAAGGCGCTCAGCAAGCTCAAGGCCGCGCCGCAGCGCTTCAAATGACTTTGGCCCCCAAGGTTTTCCTGCTTCTGCGGCAGAGAGGTCCTCCACGGATTCTACTTGAACAAGATAGCGAATGTCTTCAATAATGTTTTCCCAGTTTTCGTCAACATAGGTGTCAACCTGGGCTTTCAAAACCTCATCAGTCATAGTGTTTCTCCTTGCGTCTCAATCCATAGCTGTGCTTTATTGATTAAAGCACAGGCCATTAGGGAACAATAAGCAGGTTCAAGTATAATCGGGTGAAGAGCACAAAGGAGCTGTGTGCTATGAAAAAAATATGGAAAACTCCGGCAATTCTTACCAATGCCATTCTGTTAGTTTTAATTGCGCTGTGCTCGATTGTTTTTATCGTCACAAAACCAGAAGTTCAGCCGGAAAATGTCTTTCTCTTAATGATGTACGCGCTTTCTTCTGCCATGCTTTGGTTTTCTGCACTGGCGCTTATCAGCCTTCTGATTAGCAATTTTACCAGCATACAGCTTTCATACGTGACCAAGATAGTCTTTCGAGTGCTGGCAGGGATTGTCTTTGGATTGATGGTTTTTTCACCCGTCATCTTCAGTGTCCCTATTCACCTCTTTAAAGTTATTGTTTCGCTGTTGCTTGTTGTGGCAATTATGATGCCAATGGCAATAGGAGTGTTTGGCTTTTTATACGGGCTCAGCTGGGCTCAAACCAAGGTACAAATAAGAGTGGGTGAGAAGGACGACAAAGACAGCAAGGATGAAGATCTTGTCGTCAACAATTCTTCTAAATCTGAGAGTTCCAAAGAGGCTTCAGCCAAGGCAAATGATTCATCTTTACCGGGCAACTATCACGAGGCGCTTTTAAAGGACACCAATACAGATAAGTAAGTTCATACGTGCAGAGTTGGTGCATGGGTAAGGCAAGGAAGTGCGTATGCTTGAGTTAGAAAATATTTGCAAGCGCTATACTTCAGATACGTTTGAGCAAACGGCACTCGATAGTGTTTCAGTTGCGTTTAGAGACAATGAGTTTGTGGCTGTTTTAGGCCCTTCCGGTTCCGGTAAGACTACGCTCTTGAATGTTATCGGTGGTCTCGATCGCTTTGACTCAGGTAATCTTTTGGTGGATGGCATCTCTACCGAGAAATTCAAAGAACGTGATTGGGATACGTATCGCAATAACCGCGTTGGATTTGTATTTCAGAGTTACAACCTGATTCCGCATCAAAGCGTACTTTCTAATGTAGAGCTCGCGTTGACGCTCTCAGGGGTTTCCAAGGACGATCGCCGTAAGAGAGCTCTTGTCGCGCTTGAAAACGTTGGACTCAAAGATCATGCCAAAAAACGTCCCAGTCAGCTTTCAGGTGGGCAGATGCAGCGCGTGGCTATTGCGCGAGCACTTGTCAATGATCCCGAGATTCTTCTGGCAGACGAGCCGACAGGCGCCCTTGATTCATCTACATCGGTGCAGGTTATGGATCTCTTAAAAGAGGTTGCGCGTGATCGCCTGGTTATTATGGTGACGCACAATCCGAGTCTTGCCCGTGAATATGCCACACGTATTGTTGAACTTTCCGACGGGTGTATCACGGCTGATTCTGATCCTTTTGATACCACTACAATTCAAATGCGAGAAGCAAAACCGGCACGTCGTACATCGATGTCATTTCTAACAGCGCTTGGTCTTTCCTTCAACAACCTTATGACCAAAAAGGGCCGGACGCTTATGACGGCCTTTGCTGGATCCATTGGGATCATTGGTATTGCGGCTATTCTTGCTCTTGCAAATGGAGCGAATGAGTATATCCGCGGTGTTGAAGAAGATACGCTGTCAATCTATCCGCTTACCGTTTCTGAGCAGTCGGTTAACCTTGCATCTGCCATGACAAGTGTAAGTGGATCAGGCACCTCATCAAAAGATGGTGAGAAAACGGCTCAGCAGCAAGATGTGGCCAAGCTTGAAAACCAACCGCCTGAAGGAGCAATTCCTTCCAATAAGATGCTTGAAAAAATGACAACGAGTATCGGGCAAAATGACTTGCGATCTCTAAAATCTTTCATTGATGCCAATGGTGGAGATATCAAAAGCTATACCAGTGCTATTACGTATCAATACAATGTGAAACCGTATCTCTTTTTACCGGCAGGAGCCGATAGCGCCTCAAGCGATCCGATACAGGTTAATCCCGATCAAACATATTCGCGCATCGCCCCTAATATTCCCTCGTATAGTCCGATGGCGCAGTTTTCCTCGACATCATCTTTTGCGGAGCTACCGTCCGATTCTTCTATTTATGAAAACCGCTATATAGTACGAGCTGGTCGTTGGCCTAAAGCTTGGAATGAGGTTGTCTTAGTACTACGTCCTGATGGCACCATATCTGACTCCATTGAATATAGTATGGGTCTGCGTGACCATGCTGACGTGCGTAAAATAGTAGATCAGATTGCCGACGGTGGCAGTGTAAGTGTTTCAGAATCTGATGCAACCTATACCTACGAGCAGCTTATGGCTCCAACATTTAAGCTGTTAAATGCCGCTGATTTATATACCTGGGATACGGAGCTGGGCGTATGGAAGGACATGTCAAAAGATCAGACGTATATTAATACTCTGGTTACAAACGCTCCTGATATTAAGATTGTTGGTATCGTACAGGCAAAAGACCCATCCGCACCGGGAGCACTTTCTCACGGATTGTATTACACACCCGCGCTTGAACAGCGCCTTATTGATGCGGCAGCTAATTCTGAGATAGTCAAAGATCAAAAGAATCGTTCCGATATTAATGTTTTTACCGGCAAATCATTTGCTGACGAGAAAAATGGTGAGATAGAAGGCCTCTCTCTGTCATCATTGGTTCATATTGACGAAACTACTCTTGCGTCAGCGTTTTCTATAAATCCTCAAGCACTGGATTTTTCAAATATCAATTTTTCCAATATAAGCCTCTCTGAACTGGATTTTTCTGATGTCAGCTTGCCTGAGCTTGATCCAGCAGGCTTGAATCTAAGCCCCGATGATCTTCTCGCTGCAATGTCTAATGGCATTGATCCTTCCATTTTAAAAGAGGCGTTTCCAGAACTTTCCGCTGAGGATATTGAGCATATTCTCTCTGGTATCAAGGTAAATTTAAAGCCTGGTGGGCAGGCTATTCTCTCGCAGGCAATAAATGAGATCGTGCTCGGATGGAATGCGTGGAGTACTGCTCATCCCGGCAAGACTATGACAGACTACCTTACTACCGAAGAGGTGCGTACTAAGCTTGTGAGCTCGGTAGCATCTGCAGTTGACACTGATGATCTGCAAAAGCAGCTCATCTCGGCACTTTCCGAAAAGCTTGGGACAGCAGCTGACGTACCAAGCTTGCAAAAAGACGTGGCTGAGCGCATTATGAAGGCATATCAGGAGAAAATTGCCTCCGCGTTGTCACAAGCAATTACCAAGGCAATCAGCACGTATATGCAGCAAGCCATGACATCAGTGATGATGCAGGTATCCACAAAGCTTGAAACACAGATTTCTTCAGCGTTGAATCAGACCATGCAAAATGTTATGACAAATATGTCAGGGGCCATGCATGTTGATCCTGAGGTTTTAAAAAGCGCTTTTAAGCTTGATGCCGATCCGTCACAGATTGCTGCTATCGCTTCGTCAATGATTCGCTCGCAGCCCGCAACCTATGAAAGCAATCTTGCAAAGATGGGCTATGCTGATCTTGACAAACCAACCTCCATTAACATATACCCCAAGGATTTTGCAGGAAAAGAGAAGGTTGTTGCCATCCTTGATCAATATAACGCTGATGCAAAAGAAGCAGGGGAAGATGGCAAAGTCATTACGTATACGGATTTGGTAGGAGTTCTGATGAGCTCTGTCACACAGATTATAGATATGATTTCTGCCATGCTCATTGCCTTTGTATCTATTTCTCTAGTTGTTTCAAGCATTATGATTGGCATTATTACGTACATCTCAGTGCTTGAACGTAAAAAGGAAATTGGTATCCTGCGTTCAATCGGCGCATCTCGTCGAGACGTTGCCCATGTATTCAATGCGGAAACGTTTATTGAAGGACTTCTTTCTGGCATTATGGGCATCGTATTTACGCAGCTTTTGATTATTCCAGCAAATGCTGTGGTAAAGCAGATGTTTAATGTAGACAATCTCGTAGTGCTTCCTTGGAATGCAGCATTCGTCTTGATTGGCATCAGCGTGGTACTTACCTTGCTTGCAGGTCTTTTACCGGCGAGAAGAGCTTCTAAATCAGATCCTGTTCGGGCGCTTAGAAGCGAGTAAGCATACTCTTACTCGTAAACAAAAACCTTTTATGATAGGGTGGGATGTCGTTTATCTGGTCATAGATAAACGTTGCGGTAAAAGGTTATGAACGTGAACAGGAAGGTGACATGAACGTCAAAAGAGTCAAAAGACCCAAACGTATTGCCACGGTGACTGCGGCGATTACCACAGCTGCCATTGTGGCCGCTGGTGCCGCCCCCGCATTTGCTCAGCCCACTCAAGAAGCTTTGACAAGTGGTCTTCCGGCCACTGAAGCCAAGAGCACAAATGGTAGACCCACTACCATTCCTGAGGCCGAGAAGCAAGTCGCTGAAGCAACCGCTGCTGCGGATGCTGCTCGTGCTGCAAAAGAAACTGCAAAGAATGAATTTGATGCGGCAAAGGAAGCCGCGGATAAGGCCAATGCTGCGAAAGATGCGGCTCATGCTGACGCGCAAAGTGCTTTTGATAAGGCAAAATCAGACGCACAGGCTGCTGAGGATGCCGCAAAGTCTGCGGTTGATACGGCACAGGCTGACGTTGATAATGCAGCTAAGAACATCGCCGACGCTCAGAAGAACGTTACCGATGCAACTGCTAAAGATGCCGATGCAAAAAGCAAGCTCAAAACAGCCGAGAAAAATACTGCGTATGCTCATGTGACTGAAGCAGTCGTTGCGCAGGATAAGGCAAAGATGGACGACGCCAAGAAGAAGTTCGACGACGCTGAAGAGGCTGTACAAAAAGCACAGGAGAAGCTTACGGCTGCCCATAAAGTAGCCGTTGCGGCCGGAGCTGATCTTGCCGCTAAGGAGCAGGCTTTAAGAGACGCAGCTCCTGAGGATCGTCCAGCCGCCCAAGAAGCACTGAATAAAGCTCGTGCCGCAGAGGAAGTTGCTCGAAAGAATCTGGATAAGGCAACGCTTGAGGCTGATGACGCCGCTGCAAAATCTGCTTCCGCTCAGGAGAAGTACGAGGAGCTCCGAGATGACTATGATGAGCATCTAGGTATCTGGCAGGAGGTGCTTGACAAGCGCGCTGCAGCGGATGCGGCGTCAAAGGAGCTTGCAAAGGCGCAGACTGCACTTGCAGACGCACAGCAGAATGCTGCTGATGCTCCCGCACGTCTTGCTGCTGCAAAAGCTCGTCTGCGCTCCGCTCGCGATACCAATATGCATGCGCAAGCGCTTGACTATAAGGGTACAGACACTCCCGATATAACCGATGCCGAATTTGCTTATCTCAATCCGTATATTCAGCGTCTGCATAGCGCCGTCGATGCTGCTCAGCAAGCGGATGAAGCTCTTTCCAAAAAGAAAGCTGCTTATGATGATGCAAAAGCAAAGGCTGATCAGGCAGATTCCGACAAACTTGCTGCCGAGGTAAATCTTCATATGCTCAGGCAGGCTGCTGAAAAAGAGGCAACCCCACAGACTCAGCCCGCTAAAGATTCGCAGAGCAAAGAAGTAAAAGCTAAGAAAAAAGCAGGCAAGAAGAGCGAGCGTAAGAAGAACGCGCAGACCTTGCCTGAAACAGGCGATGCCGGCACACTTGGCACCGGTGCTGCTACTTTGCTTGGTGCAGCGTTTGTCGGTGCCTCTGCGGTGCGCACATATAAGGCCAAACACTTTCGTGATTAAGAGCTAAGCGGCCATATGTAAGGTACAAAAGCCTCTCGTTTTATAACGGGAGGCTTTTTCACGTAAACAATCTGACAAACTACATCAAATCGATAATTTCAAGGTCAAGCTCCGACGTTTCAAGTGCTTCTCGCGGACCAAAAACCACTATGGATCTGTCTGCAGCGCTCGTTGGAAGCGACCGGCCAAGGGCTTGGCAACTCTTGGCATCGGTATGCAACATTTGCTCGCGGAGCTGGTCGAGGCGGTTTTGAGGACGGTCATTGAAGCGTTCAATATCCTGACGACGTGCGAGGGCACGAGGACGAACGGGAGCATCAACGGTTGCAACCGAGGCAACTATATAGCCCTC
>ERZ773263.548-NODE-548-length-26038-cov-3.389755_pt1 | contig 26038 bp, 15 predicted proteins | sample MGYA00511076_ERZ773263 | MGnify/ENA primary metagenome ERZ773263 (study PRJEB29015, sample SAMEA2738155) | human oral metagenome | biome: human oral; feature: human-associated habitat; material: saliva | place: China | collected 2195 ... | reverse complement strand
GTATTTGGCGATGATGGCAGCACGCTGTGCACCCACGATGTCCACAAGGCTCTCACAAGACTTATCAGCGTTCGCATCAGCCTCAGCCAACGTCTGAGCCCACACGTTGTCAGCACCAGGTCCGGTGCTCATCTGGGCAGCAATCTCATCGCCCGTGTTGGACACGAGCGAGAAGAAGAGATCGCGCAGCTCACTGATGTCACGACGACGCTGTTGGGCCAGTGCATCATTCGCCTGCTGAGACAGCAGCTTGATCTGACCATCGAGCCAGTTCTCATCGCTGAGATGATCCAGCGAGAAACGGCTCGCTTCGTCCTCTTCATGACCAAACAGGGCCTCAAAGGGCGTCATATCGACAGTGAAGCCCAGATCCTCATCGAGGAACCGACGCGCCATCGTGTTGCGCACCGCATCGCGGTCGAAGACGCGGTTGTCGATGACAGGAGCAGGGATGGGATTCTCTGCGACCTCGGGAACATCCCCAAACGAATCAGTCTCAGACTCGGTGTCAGCATCCGATGCAACATCGAGATCCTTGAACGGATCGTCAATGTCAGAATCATCGTCGTCATACGAGCCCTCATCGAACGGAAGCTCGTCTTCCAGAGGCTCGTCTGGAACCTCATCGGGGTCGAAATCCGGCAGATTGTCGACATTTTCCAGAGACTCATCTGCATGGTCTGTCGATGGCGGCGCGGGAATATCCTCAACGAGATCCTCGGACTCCAAATCAACCGACTCAGTGTCAACCTCGCCACCCAGACGACGCCACAGCGACGGGATCAGAGAAGCCAGAGACACAGCCCCAGAAGAGATAGCCTGAGCCTGAGCCAGGGTAACCGTATCGGCATCCCCAGTAGGCACGTCGAGAACACCGGCCAGTTCGTCATAGTGGATCGGGTTCACAACGAGAGCATCATCACGCGTGTCGACAGACGTGAGCATGAAAATAGCCTTGTCGAAGAGGGTGTACTCACCCATACCTTCGGGGCTGAGAGACTGCTCCGTAGGGATGATGCCCAAGATGTTGTGACGAAGCATATCCTGAGTCATCAGAACTTGGATCTTATCGTCATCGATTCGCTGGAGAATCGAGCCCTTGTTCTCGTCCCCCTTGGACGAGACCTTGCCCAGGCCACCGATACCGCCTTCTTCGATGGGCGCATCGACGGGGAGAGACAAGATGACACCCGCCCCGTTGGGGAGTGTCCAACGCTCATTGTTACGGATGAGATCGAGAGCCGCACCGGGCTCCGTCTCATCGATGACAAGCGCCAGAGAGTCCTTGGCCTTCTTTGCTTCGGCCTTCTGAGCCTTCTTGTCAAGAACAGGGGCGGGAGCAACCTGCTCGTCGACGACCTTGGTGTCGTCCTTCTTACCAAACAGCATAGACAAATCCTTTCGATCGATTCGGTTGTATGTGAGCCGGTACCTGCATCATTGGGAATGTTTGCAGGTACCGGCAAGCACACTGTGTTTGCACTCGTATACGAGGGTATCACACTTTGTGCCAAATGTGCTCGCATACGAGCAGATTCGATATGACTAAGCCCGTGGCTTGTCGTATGGCAAGACCACCACGCGAGCGTCAGACTTCAGGATCGTCACATCTTCGCTACGCAACGTGCCATCGATCTTGGCTGCGATCACACGTTCCTCGGGATGTTCATTGATAAACGCTGCAACTTCCGTCGAAAGGTATCGCTGCATACGGCGCACCATATCACGTGCACCACCAGCATCAGAGTCACTACGCGATTCGTCTTCCACCAAGAAGTCGACAACACGCTTATCGATCGTCAGATCGATACCGTGCTTGCGCTTCACATCAGCCTTGAGAGCGCTCAGCTTCTTCATCATGATCTTGCGCAACGTAGGACGTGACAACGGCTGGAACGGCACGATCGCATCGATACGTCCCAGGAGCTCAGGCGGGAACTTGCCACCATCCGTGCTCTTGATGGACTCTTCGATGACCTTCTCGTACTCACGCATACTGGCCTCACTACCGTGATCATCAGCGTTGTACTCACCGATGGTGCGGTAAATCTCCGAACCAGCGTTGGTGGTCAGCACAATGTAGGTGTTCAGGAACGACACCTGTCGACCGTCCTTATCCGAGAGTCGACCGTCGTCAAGCACCTGGAGCAGCAAGCGCACAACAAGCGGAGACGCCTTCTCGATCTCGTCAAAGAGCAACACGCAGTGACTGGTCGCCCACACCTGACGCGACAACTCTTCGCGGAACAGATCCACACTGTCGTCACGACCCCATTCAGTCATATCGAAACGAACAAGATGTCGTTGATCATCACCAAACAGGATCTTTGCGAGCTGCTTAGTGATCTCAGTGTTATGCGTGACAATGAAATCACCAGCTTGATACAGGTGCTCATCGTTGTCGACATAAATACAGGTCATGCTCTCTTTCACGTCGAGCTTTTCGATAGAACGAATACCCACGTAGTCGAACCTCTTCTCTCGCTGTTTCGCCACAGACTGAGCCTTGATAGCCAGGTTCCTCTTCCGATCGAGACGGAAAAAGCGATGCTTATCCGAGTTATGAGCCTTCACATGAACTTCATACTCAACATAAGTATTACCGTCCCTCTCTCGCGCATGTTGGTTCACAGAACACGGCACCCCAAGCGAGAACAAAAGAATGCGAACATCCTCAGCAAGCTGCTTCGAAGCTGTAGCGTACGAAACGTTGTAGCGATCTCCATCACACGCACCGATCGAACCATCGCAATCAAACAAACCTTGGACCAAAGCCCATCGCTGCTCAATCGACGCATGTAGATACTGCTCAGGGATAAATCGCTGAGGCGACTTCACACCAATCAATTCAGAAAGAATGCCAACGAACACATCTGCAAGCTGGATCCGTCGCTTCATGACCTCACCCCATGCTTCTCCCGTACCAAAGTACCAAGAATAGTTATTGCTATTCCGATCCCAAGAAGCGGCACCGATGGCTTGACCGACACGAACAACCGTTTCTTCATCATCCGAAGAAATGGCAAGCGCCTTCTCGGTGAAAGAACCATTAGCGATCAAAGCACCGAGCGCATAAGGATCTACGGGAAGATTAGCCGTAGGCCACTGTACTGGCTTGTTCATCGAAACAGTGTATTTCATACCCTGTCGACCATTCCTCAAATTCGACACAAGACCCTTATTCATCAAAGTCTTAGTCGAATAAATAGTCGGACCTTCTTCGCGTGATCGCCTATTGGGGTAAACCGCCCACAAGTGGTTGTCAGACACATCAAGGATACGTCCGTCCCCAAACGTCACTCGATACACGTCACGTTCCCCCTGAGGAAACACCCCGAGTACCTTCGTCGGAGAGCCATCGCGAGCAAACACGTAGTCACCGGCAACAAGGTCACCAGCAAGTTTCCATGCCACAGAACCGTCCTCAGAAAAGACTGGTACACGAGTAGAATCTGTAGTGGCCTTGCCAACACCTGTGGCTCCAGTGAACAACAGCGATGACATAGGCTTACTGGGGTCATTCAGACCCGCAACACACAACTGAAGACGGCGCGCAATCGACGTAGTAGCAAAGTCCTGACTAAACACGCGACGATCCAGTTCAGCCTTAATTTTAGCAGCGTTGACATCAATTTCCACCTCAACACCGAACTCGATTTTCAACACAGTTGCCAACAGCGTCTTGTCCATACGCTCACCCTGGGACCGATGGCGACCGATCATCGCATCGAGCACACGGATCGATTTACGAGGCTGCACAGAGGCAGGAACGTACCGATTCGTATACTCAAAAATCTGCTCATACAAAGAGTCGTCAAAGATGCCCTCATCGACACCGTACTTCTTCGCCATACCCTTCAGAATAGCGATCGTCACTTCACGATCCGTCTGAGGAATGTTGATGCGAGCCAGTCGCTCAACAAGCGGCAAATTCGATGCGATATGGGCATTGAACTCGTCATACGTCGTTGCAGCAATGACCTTGATACCGCGAGATCCCGAAGCCGCAAGCAACGGCTTCAACGCTTCCACAGCGGCAGCAGAGAGCTGCACCACCTGGTGGAACTCGTCGATGAACAGCACGATCTCTCGACCCTCATCCTGCGAGAAACTCTCAGCCTCATCAAACAGCGACTTGAGGCGTGCTGCCATCTCTTCGGGGTTCGACAAGTCTGCGATCATCTTCGCCATGTCGACTTCCAAGTAAATACGCTCTGGATCATCCTGCATACAGGACTGCACGAGCACCGTGTTGTGCGTGACAACATGGCCTCGACCCACCTGATACAGGTGTGTCTCGGAGTCAACCATGATGCACGTCATCTCAACCTCGCGATCGGTCTCGATCACCTCAGCGATCATATCGCCAGTTGCATCGAGGGAGCGCTCTAGCTCACGCATATCAGCATCAATGACCCATGCAGCCCCCTGAGACAAACGGTACGACTCACTGTCTCGCAGCGCTCGTAGCACAGACTCTCGATCCTTCACCGAGCTGGTGATGTACGTGTACGGGATATGACGCTGATTCTCCGGCTTAACAATGACACTCGTCATCACCGGATGAGTCATCACCTCATCAGGTGTCAGACGCTTACCTGTCGCACGGTTGATAAACGTCGAACGCTCACCACTGTCACCACTGCCATACACACGCTCCCACCCCATGTGGTCCTCAATAGCAGCAAAGACTTCATCGGGCATCTCATGAGGGACGGTCACGTACCCACGTTCATCGATCTGAACGCCCCAACCCAGCAGCGCGCCACACACATAAGGATCAACCGGGAGAAGACGGCTCTGTCGCACAAGCGCACCAGAAGTAGGAAGCTGCCAGATGGGTGCACCATCGGAACCGATAAGTCCTGCGTCCATAATCTCACGCAGTGACATCGTTTGCTGCACACCTTCTGCATCACCAACCGATCGCACCGTCCACAGGTGCTCATCGTTGCAACGCACTAGGTCGCCATAGTTCGTCACCACGACGTATTCACGCTTCATACCCTGAGGGAACACACCCGTCACGGTCACAGGCTCACCGTGCTCATCAAAGACACGATCGCCCACCTTGAGCAGACCCACACGGACATATCCACGCTCATCGGCAACAGGAATCAACTCATCATTCGGATGAGCCTTACCGGTGCCAGGCGGGGCCAGCAAGATCACGTTACACATCTCAGGACGAGCCAGGGAGCTCATGAGCGAGATCTTCTCGCTCTCTCGCCCCACAATCTCACGAGCAGGCGGCGCAAGCTTAGCCGCAAAGTCTCGAAGCATCGGGTACTTGTCATTCAAACGATCGTCATCAAACAAATCTTTCCTCCATCTTTCAATCATTTCTATCGATTCGACTGGTGTACCAGCCATTCTAGCATAGTTGGTAACCGCAAGAACAACAGGGCAGAGACAGGAAACCGCCCCCACTGGAAAAACCAGCAGGGGCGGCATCACGAGCCTCAGAGATTCGTTCACATCACAAGCCAAATAATAACATTGCTCTCGGCTGTTGATAGAAACTCATCTCGCTGTGCCATAGTATGACACGCTCTATAGACATCAGGTGCGGCACAACCTGGGGTGGAATACCCTTGGCTGGCCGCACCATGACGCCCAGGGAAGCAAGAGTGTTGTCCTTGGGGTAACCGGTACCCCGTCTGACATTACTACGTAAAGTAGACATAACAACCTCTCTTGCTTCGTTGGTTAGAACTCCGGCTCGGAATCCTCAATCTCCGCAACCTCTTCGACCTCAGGCTCGGAAACCTGGGCCTCGGCAGTCGCCTCGGTCTGCGCCTCCTTCTCAGCAGCCTTACGGGCCTTGTCGGCCTCAGCAGCAGCCTTGGAAGCGGCGTAGATCGTATCGAGAATGTTCTCATCGATCGGCTCCAGCTCAGACGGCTTCACCGTCTTGGAGTTGATGACCAAGCCCTTCTGCTTGCCAGAAGCGGACATGACATCCGCCTGAATGGCGTAAACAGTCGGACCAGGTCGACCGTTGCGCTCCGGCATCTGGACGATGTTATCGCCCGCAGCCGCAACGAACGCATCGCGCTGAGAAGCGCTGTAGCCAGCCTGATGATCGTAGACGGTCTTACCGTCGAGTTCCTTCTTGGTCGAAACCAGGTGAGGAACTCGCTGAGGAGCAGCGCCCTCAACAGGTCGAACCATCACGTCGAGGAAGGCACGCTTGCCGTCCTTGGAATGAGCGTTGGGATACTCCACAACGACCAGTTCCACCGACTTCATCGAACCCTTACCACGTAGAGTAGCCATAATGACCACCCTCCTTTCTCATCTCATCCCGCAGGATGTCGGTCGAGGGTTAATCAGCCCTCTCACATACATGGACTCGTTCCATGCAGCGCTCTCTCATCATAGATGAAAGAAATCCTGAATGTCAAGGCGAATCTCATCCCAATTCCATGGAATCCATAGAATCCATTGATGGAGTCTCGCTCTCTTCCAACACCTGTTCCAGCTGAGGTACCAAACGCTCAGTCTCGCTCCACGTGCTTGTCCGCACGATTCCGGCAAGACCCTCATCGAACGTCACTGTCGCACTACGGCGAACACGTTTCGCCACCGGCACCACATCGCTGAGAGCACTCGTGAGAATGAGATCCCCTGCCTTCTTTGCTGACATCTGGCGTTCCAAATCGTCAGCAACACGATTCATTCGACGGACATCATCGAGAGGAAGAACCATCTCGACAATGTCTCCCTGACCAGACTCATGCAGATATGCCTGAGCGTCGTCAACAAGCTGTCGCCTTCTACGCGCCCACGTCACAAACCGATCGGCAACATGGCGACCAAGCGCCATATCAACAACCGTATCGGAACGCACGTCGTGCAGATCCATACCCTTCGTCTGAGACAGCGTCCATCGCTCCCCTGGCACCACACTCATGGCACCACGATCGTCCTGACTGGCCTGGTTGTTGTCCCACGCATCATCTTGTATCGCTTGCAATACAAGTCCTTTCCCGGACAACATCGACACAAGATCGGCTGTTCGAGAGGCCAGCGATGCACGAGCTCGCTCCAAGCGTTGCTTCAACGTATTCCGACCGGCTTTGCCACCCGCCGCAAGCAAGCGCCCACCGCTCACGCCGTGAGCAGCAACACCAAGCTTTTCAGCTTCATCAGCATCCTTCATCTTCGGAATCGAGCGATCTGCCAGCAGAGCTTCGAGACCCACGACTGCCTCGCGTCGCTTATCCACCGACTCCAACACATCTTTCCACGAGTCGTCATCGCGGTGCTGCCCGTCGACACCTACCGCTAGTGGCCCGAGCAACGACCTGTACTTACTGACACAACGAACGTGGTATCCCTCTTCCTCCAGATACAGCTTATGCATCACCTCGGACTGTGGGGATACTGCGCCTGCCTGAAAACCAGCTTCCCAGTCGGCGGCGCGCATACGCCAATACTCACGCTGCGTATCATGCTCTCGCAAACGAGCTCCATACGATCGAAGGCGCAGTGAGAATCCAACCAGATCATCATCAGCGCTCACACCCTGAGCCTGAGTCTTCATACGCTGAGATTGCGTTGCCATGAGCGTCTCGACATCCTGGCTCATCACAGTGAGCATCGGTGTACGTACAGAAAGAGCCTCGGGTGGAAGAGATTGCAGCACTTGATACAAACCGTTAATGCTACGCGCCATGATCGTCTCATGGCCACGATGGATCAGCGCTCGCTTCTCCTGCTCACTCAACCCTTCACGATGAGCTCGACGGTTCGCATATGTCTCGACTGCGATCATGGCTGATCCCATGGGTGAACCAGGACGATCGAGCAACTCAGTAACGAGCTCTGTTGCAACGCTGTTCGCACGTCGCATCTCAGATCGATTGGATCCATACCGCCACAGTGTCTTATCGGCAGGTAGGCATGCAAGAAGCAACTGAGGAAGCGACTCATCGAGCACTTTCTCGTGTGCCCAACGCTTCACGAACGCAGCAACGTTCAGACGTTCATAGCCCACAGCGCTGGACATATGAGCCACATGCTGGTTCTCATCAAGCCACGAGTCAACACCTCGTCGCAAGAGCGATATATCCGTGCTGGTGAGCTTGCCCTTCTGTTGCATGCCCTTCTCCGTGCGCACACGTCGACCGAGCCCGGCATCGACCATGGCAAGGTGGCAGTGAACATGCAACGTATCAACCTGGATAACGCCCACGTAGCGCAGGTCATCGAAACGATGCCCCATACGCTCCAGGCCATGCATAATCGCCATACGCAGGCGCATCTGGTCGATGTGGCCTCGGTAATCGCCCTTGTTTGTGGCCACAAAACCCTTGGGAACCACGCCCATATCTTGGAGATACTCAGGGCTGAAAGACAACACGGTCTTCATCACTGTGTGCCCCTCGTCAAACAGACGCTGAATATCAGCACTGGCACGGCGCACACCTTCATCGGACAACGACGGCTGGCCATAACCGAATGCAACGCCGCCTTGACCGGACACATGCAGCACGTTGTCTTTGAGCTGATGCCTCGACACGGCTTTTTCTGTGGCGCTCTCTCGTGCCATGTAACGCAGGATGAAATCCTCGGTGTCGCGTCGACGAATAGGCGTCACAGGCTCTGTTGCGCCTTTACGCGCCATATAGCGCATCACGTAAGCGCCGGGTGTGCCACCGCGAGAACCACCATGCTTACCCCCGCCTGGGGTTGGCACACTGAACTCGTTAACAACAACGATGCTCTGCTTCAAGCTCATTGGTATCGACACACCTTTCTTTCAAGTTACTTCAAATCGCATCTATTTTTTAAATAAAGATCGTTACATACAGTGCAGTGTTGACAGGGGCGGCAGGGATGCCCCACCGCCCCTGTCATTACTTGCTGCTCATGATGTCAGAATTCTGGATCATCGAGATCAGCAGCGTCAATCTCGTCCGCCGTTGCGACCGGTGCCGCAGCCTCCACAGCCTCACGAGCCGACAGACGCTTGCGCTCCGTGTCTCGCTCAGCATCAGCAACAGCCTCGTGCAGATCCTCGATCGAATCAACCTCAGGCTGAGTCAGAATCTCGGGCGCGTTCTGGGCAACCGAAGTGTTAATGACATCAGCCACGACCTCGCGGAAGGTCGACGCCAGAGCATCCGTCGTCAGGGTTGCACGCTGACCCTCAACGTCATCGGCCACCTCAGGCTGAGCCTGGACAACAGGAGCAGACTGAATCTCAGTTTCAGCCTCAGGCGCAACCTCGGCCTCCGTTTCATCTGCACGCTGAGCAGCCTGAGCATTACGCATGAGCGCATCGAAGAGAGGCGAGTCCATGACGGGTAGCACGGTCGGCTCACCGCTGAGAGCCTGGGCGATCGATGCACCCTCAGCCTCGTTGGTACGGCCATCAGTACCCTCGTCATCGAACTGAGATTCCATCCCAGCGAAGATGTCATTCACGTGATCCGTGCGCTCCAGCGCATGATCGACAGACTTCTCGTTCTCATGGTCACGAGCACGGATCTGAGCGAGGTAGTCCGGGAAGTAGTCGGATAGATCCAGACCCGATGTCACAGCGTCGACAACCAGGCCATCCCGATCGACGACATCGAGGAATGCCAGGGGTGCTTCGTTCTCGTTACGAGGGGCGATAACAACGCCTTCATAGTGAGCCGGGAGCATCCACACCTGGTTGAGCAGATCGCTGGGGGGCTCAAAGCCTTCGTTGAAGAAACCCTTTTCGACCAACGACACGAGCTGCTCGTCGGTGAACTCGTAGAATGCATCGACAGTTGTTGCACCGCCGTCCATCTGATCGAAATCCACCTCTGTCACACCATAGGCGATCTCAGGCGATCCGTAGGGAACAAGTCCCACGAGACGACCTCGGACGTGGAGGACAGGCCGGTAATTCGACCTGGCCCCGTGGTTGGTGAAGTACAAGGTGTCAACGAGCACCTTGATGTCAGCTTCACCCTTGACCTCGCGAGACTCAACGCCTCGCATCGATAGCGCGTGTCGCGCCCAACGGTTGGAGCGCTTCATGCCTGTTACTGTACTCATGTTCCTTCTTTCTTTGTTGGTTGGTGGATACCCCAACGCGATCAGCGTTGGCGAGACTTCTTCTCTGCCTTCTTCGCCAGCTCCAACGTCTCAGACAACTTCTCAGACATCTTGTCAAGCGCCTTGGTACTCGTATCGAACTCAGCGCGATCAACCCAACGACGCATCGCTGCAAACACCTTGTTCATACCGCGATACCCGAGTGCGCACAACCAAATCACACCAGCGGAAATCACGATCGTAATGAGCAGCATCGGAGCGACCCAGTATGCGATGAAAGCTTCCGTACTCGGAGCATTCGCACTCGTCACGCCAAGACCGTCTTGGACGAGACGACCCATGTTCGGGATGACCTTCAGGGCACCCCATAGCATGATCCATAGGCTGACAAGAACCCACGAGACAAAGCCGATGACGCGCGCCACAACGTAGACACCCATGCGAGCACTGCGCTTAATCGAGCCTTTCTCATCAAGGGTCATAGGCGTGCGAGCAGTGTTAATGAGAGAAGACAGATTCATAACAGATTCCTTTCAGGTTATTGGTGAAAAAGTGGAAGAACGAGTGGGACCTCACCCATCATCGCTCAGTAGGTTCGATCGCGTCCCGGAGCACCGGCCCAACCGGTGATGTCCGAGATTGAACCATCGCTATCAAGCGTGTAGCGCATCGTGGAATACGACGTACTCGTCGCCTTGCCGTCAGAGCTCTTGGTCGTGATACCGACGACAGCGAAGTACGTGTACTTCGTGCCATCAACGTTGGTCACGGAGGTCGTGAAGCTATCGAGGGACGAGTTTGCGCCCTCGTAGGCAAAGTACGTCTTACCGGACGAGTCCGTACGCCATGCGCCTGCATCCTCACCCGGCATAAACACCGTGAGGAACTGCGAGTTTTCATCCAAGTGCCAACGATCGATGAGCGCTTGTCGCGCAGAGATGTACTCATCCCCGCTCGACCACGTGAGCGCCTGCTTCATGATCGTCTTCACGGCCTCATCGTCGCTGTGCTTACGAGCAGGAGACATGCCGGTTGCTTCAGCCGAGACGGTCTCCTGGTGATCGACAGTTGACGTTTCCAGCGACGCGAGCTGCGATTGCAGCTGTTGCACCTGCTCAGCAGTGCGAGCATTCTCATCGGCCACATGATCACTGTGCGTTGCCGCAACACCGACACCACCCAGGAGGATCGCGCTTCCTGCGATCAGCGCACCGAACCGTGCGATCACAGGCTTCTTCTTATTCTCTGGCATCTCAACCAACTCCGTTCTCATGAGCCGTATCATCACTGACGAGCAGTCGCGCACCAGCGGTCGTCACTCCGGTGTGAACACCGGAGAAAGTGCCCGAGGCAGCATCATACGTGGCCGTCGTCCATGCCAGCAGGGTGCCGTCAGAACTCTTGCATAGCCACGCGATCGGCAATGCCGACGTGTCTGTCACGCCGTAGGTAACAACCGATTCCCACTGATACTGATCAGCAGGTAGCGCGCTCGTCTGACCCGAGGCATCCTTTGCGAGAGGCGCATACCAACGAACGGCAGCACCGTCAGGCACAAGCTCAGCGAGTCGAGCATGCAGATCAGCCACACGCTGCGCATCTGCATCCGAGGTGCTCGTCGACCAGCCGCGATATTCGTTCTGAAGGTCGGCCACCTGCTGGCTCTTCTCCTGGAGAGAATTCGCAGCAGCTTTTGCGCCCTCCACATCAGGAACAACCTCGGATGCCTGCTGAGCCTGAGCAACCTGAGCAGTCAACGTTTGGATCTCAGCGCTTCGATCAATCGGAGCACTCTGAGTACCCATGACTGCAATACCGATCCCCATCGCAGCAAGACCCAATCCCGCTGCGATCTTTAGATCGATACGACGCTTCTTACCATCACCGTCGTCGTGAGCCTTCTTCTCAGCTCGCTGAGCCCTCTTACGTTCGAGCTCATCGGCCAATTCCTGGCCACTCTTCCAATGCGTTTTCGGCGTTGGTGTCTTCGCCCATTCACTGAGCTTGGTCATTCGATCTGCCATGGTCATCACTCCCTTTCTCTATCTCTTTTCCACTGACGTGATTTCACTCGTGTATCAACATAATCAATCATACCATAACACCCCGTACCAGATGCAATCATCCAGTACGGGGTGCCATGAGTGATGCTACATGATCACGGACCAGGGGTCAGACGAGAGTTCTTATCGCCCTGACCCTTTTGCATCGTGGACGGAACCGTCACCGATGCGAACTTCGAGGAAGACTCCTTCGTGGTGTTTCGGTACGCCACGTAGTCCGTATCGAGACCCGTCGAACCAGTGTAGAACTGGCCCACTGTCGGAGCACGATCGTTAAGCGAACCTGAGACGATCTCGCCTTGGGGCTCGTAGTTACCCTCGCCCCAGACTTCCTTCACAGAGTCCTCACCCACATACATGACCGTGTGCGACACACCGCCAGTTGTACGCAGGAGGATGTCACCGGGCTGAAGCTTGCTCTTATCGCCGTTGTAGTCGATCTTGGTCCACTTCGAACCGCCCTGACCCTGAAGATACTCTAGCTGGTTGGACACGCCACCAGCCGGGTACGTATCGTCAGTACCAGACCAGCGAACAGCGGTGGCAACAGTACGGTCGCACGACGCGAAGTAGTTATCCGACTCACCGAGCACCTCCTTGTGGAGGTACTTGTAGATGTCGGTGCCATCGTTACCCTTACCATCGTCGTTGTACGGCCATGCGTAAGAGATCGCAGCCTTGACCATCGTGGAGTTATCCACCTTGCCACCGTGCGACTTGCACTTGCTAGCAGCAGCGGCAACGGAGCTGTTGTTCGCACCCGTCACAGCGCTGCCCGACTGAGCAAGGATCGAATCAGCCAGAGACTTGTTCTTCTCCCAGCCACCCATCTTGGCAAACCAAGTACCAGCAGCGCTCTCGCGAGAGCCGAGCGTCCCGTCATTGATACCTTCCCACTTCGTGAGGAAGTAAGAGGTCGACGCAGAGACACTACCGCCCTCGGAGTTGTCGATCAGAGCCTTCACCTGAGCGACACGAGCCGGATCGTCCTTGGAGATCATGAAGCCGAGCTGGGTTTCCAGCGTCGACCACGGTTTACCAATCGACTGCGCATACTCGGTGAGCAGCGCGTTACGACCATTCGTCCACTGACCCAGACCAATACCCATGAGATCAATCGCAGGGAAACGTGCAGAATACGCAAGATCCACCTGTGCGATCTTGAAGCCCTTGGCCTCAGCGTCTTGCTTACGAGGACCGATCGTGAACTTCTCGTCAAAAATCGTCTCCACACCGGTCGGATCAATGCCGGATTCATGCGACCAGTTGCCCTGAACACCGGCGATATTCTCATCCGACATACCCCATGCCGACAGCACAGAGTAGACAGTCTTCGCATTCTCTTCAGTCTTAGCCGAGACATCACCAACAGCGCCGTCTGCCGCCTTCGCTGCGTTTTCGACAGCCACAGTGCATGATTCCAGCAACCCATCGTTACGAGCAGCCATATCACCGTCACGCAGAGCAACTGCACCACCGGTGATGACCGCAACCGCACCGACAACCGCTGCTGTGACTGTTGCGACAGTCGCAGTTGCAGCCGACACAGCTCCGCCCAATGCGCTGGCAACAGCAGCACCGGCTCCGGTGAAGAAACCAACCACAGCCTTCGCTGCTGCAACGAAAGCTCCGACGATCGCGGAATACAGCGACTGAGCCGCTGCCATGATCGACATCATCACCGTCTTGAGCCAATTGAGGAACACCGTCAGTGCAGCAGCTTGCGCCGCAGCAGGAGCCGCTGCACCGGCAGCAGCTCCGGTCGCAGCCTTACTCGCGCCGCTCTTGTTCTGGCCTCCCTGGATACCGTCACCCAGCAGACCACCGCCACCGGGCTCAGCGCCACCAGAACCCATCACGTCGGTACCATTCGCTCCCGTGTCCATAGGCTCATCAACCTGGGGCGCTGTGTCGTTCACCTGCGCTGGTTCAATACCACCTGCACCACCGTTACTGGGCGGAATTTTGGAAACCGTCATTATTCATCCTTTCATTCCCTCATGTCGTTAGGTCACACTTACTGAACTCAGTACAGCGTCAGCACATTCCCATTCACGTTCTGAACCGTGTTCGTTCGCACATTACGCAGCTCGATCTCCAGATTAAGCAGATCGTTGTAGGACGTGACCTGGTACGCCTTCTTGTGATCGTAATAGGTCTGCCACGACGTGATGAGGTTGCTACGTAGATCCAGCAACGGCTTCACGAATGTGTCACGGTTCGTGTACGCGGTCAGCGGCGTGCCATTGGTCAGAGTGAACTCAACCTTCTGCCAATCCGGCGAACCAGTCGACAACGCAGCCTGAGACTTCATGAAGTCCACGTAGCTCATACCCTTAGGCACAACCTGATCGAGGTAGCCCTCGTTCACGGTGCCGTGTCGCCAATCGAAATCGTAACCACCAGGTACCACAGTCTTGGACGACAGGAACAACGTCGACTCACCGGTCTTGCTGCTCTTCGCATCCTGACCGGTCACCTGATCGCCCGCAATGACATCGGGAACCACCGGCTCATTGAGCTGAAGCATCGTGCCACGATCGTTCACAGAAGTCGTAGAGATCTGCGAGGTGTACTGGTCGATCTTCGCCAGATCAGCCTTCATCTGAAGCAACTGACCATCCATCTCATCACGCAGCTTCTGCTCGGCATCACGAGTCACAGCCTCGTGGTAGACATCGCCTGCGTTGAACTCAGTGCCAGCCGTTCCAAGGTTCATGCTGACAGATCCCGATGCCACAGGGTTGAACGCAATACGCATCTGGTCGTACTGCTGGAAAGACTTATCGCCTGCGTTAGGGTCAGTCTTCGACGAAGACGATCCCCCAGACTGGGGCTCACTGGCAGCGCCCTCGCCCTCCTTGTAGGAGATCTCTCGATTGATACGAATCGTCATATCGAGGATCTGGAGATCGAAACCGTTCGGGTTATCGAGGACAACCGCCATGTACTTGGCGTTGTTACCGAACGTCACGTAACGGGCTGTGATCGACTTACCTTTCAGCGAGTGCTGATGGAGCTCACGATCCGTGCCCGTCAGGAACACCTGGTAGTCATCCGCGTTCGCGGGAAGACGTGCCTCGTCACGAGCATTGAGAAGCACCATTGTGCGAGTCTTAGACGGATCGGTGTACACACCCATCACGCGACCGGTTGCCTGCGTACGAGAGGTCGTAAAACTCTGCGTGTACATCGCCGTCGCGCTGAGTTGTTCCTGAGCGTTCGTGTACGACGACACGCCTGCGCCAGTCAGCAGCGCTGCTCCAGTTAGGCTGAAAACAGCCACGGCAACACCAAATCGCTCCATCGCATGGTGCGAATCAAACTTGAAGCGGGTCTGGAATGCCTTGAACTTCGCAGCGAAACCAGACGAAGCATCGTCAACTTCTACCGCGTCATCATGGCGAACCTCATCCGTAACTCCATACTGAGGAACCTTCTTGTTCTTGTTTTTACCCCATGCCATATTGTGATCCTTTCAATTCGTGTTCTACGTTTTCTTTTTAATCCGGGAATAGACGTGTGGATAGCAACAGCCGGAGCCGGATGAACCGGCCCCGGCTGTCACAGTGACCTTTTGACCATCGTTGCGCTGTTAACCTATCACGGCCACATGGTCAAGAGATACGGCAGAATCATGCCGCCACCGAGATCCTCGATGGTCTTCTTACCACCTTCGGCAATGCCGAAGGCCAGAGAACCACCACCGGCCATGGCCGCACCACCGATGATGATGAGCAGCGCAACAGTGACCCAAGAAGTCTGTTGCGCAGACTGGCCACCGAACAGCTTGTTGAAGAATTTGTAGACACCCCACACAACAGCGACGGTGCCAAGCAGCGCAATGAACAGACCACCAAGGAACTTGATGTTAGTTGTCGCATTGACGAGGAAGCTCTTCAGATCCCAATCCGCGACAAGCGGGTTATCCGCGATTGCGAAGAGTGCACGATTCGCCTGGGCATTGAGGACATCGATCGTCTGAGTAGCGAGAATATCGAGAGACATGATCTCTCCTTTCGTTTGAAAATAGCTGACATGTGCATCTGGCCAGAGCCCGGCTGGTTTTGTCAGATGCCTACACTCATGACCTAGATAAATACTACACAACCCACGCGCATCAAGCAAGTGAAACGCCCTCGATCACACTGGAGATCCAGCATAATCGAGGGCGTCATGAGTGTCACATGAACACTCTCACACCGTCGCTCTGTGCTTACGAGGGCATCGGCGGCATCGAGGAACCACCCGACGGCTTCGGGCCTTTCAGACCCTTGCCTGCCTTGCTGACCTTGCTCGCCTTACCCGATGCGCTCTGCGATGCACCCTGGCGAGGTGCACTCAGCGAACGCGAGCTACCACCGCGAGACGGTGCCGGTCGCGACGGAGCAGGAGATGCAGCCTTTGCCGGAGTCTGTGCTTGGGCCGGTGCCTGCTGGGACTGCTGAAGCTGCGGCTGACGAGGTTGCTGAGCCTGAGCAGGAGCCTGACGCTGAGCACCCACAACGCCTCGCTGAGACTGAGACTGAGACTGAGTCTGCTGAGGCTGCACAGGACGCGGAGCCTCAGCCGACTGACGGTGAGCCTTCGCCTCTTGACCCTTGGTCTGAGCGCTCTGGACATCACCCAGGGCCTTCTGGCCATCCTGAGCAGCACCTGCGACATCACCGGAGTAAGCCTTAGCAGCGGCCTTACCACCGTGCCACACAGCCTTCACACCGGACGTTGCCTGGTCAACACGCGCCTTATCAGCCTTGTTATGAGCGTCCATCGTCGACTGAATCGACCCTGCCGTCTCACTCATAGCGTCATCGGCGTTGTTGGCGACCTTGCTCGATGCAGCTGCATCAGCCTGCGGACCAGCCTCGATCTGAGCTGGCTCAGACAACCCACCACGAGCATCAACCTCACTTGCGAGCTGACGATCCGACTCGGATGTCATCAGTGCGCTGGAGTTGTCATTGCTTGTGCTGTTGTCGGTGTTCACACCGCCCGATCCATCGCTGAGCAGCAAACCGCCGCCACCGCCACCAGGCGCACTCGGATCACCACCGGATGCACCAGGGCCGATCTCATCGGGGCCAGGGCCATCGGTACCGTTGATGGACAGCATTCCACCGCCCATGCCGGAGACACCACCGTTTCCATCCTGGATACCACCGGAACCAGCCATGAGGCCGCTCGATGCACCGCCGCGACCCGAGCCAGAGCCCAGACCACCTCGGCCACTCATCAGACGGTTAGCAGCAGCAGAGCCAACACCTGCACCAACGCCACCAGCCAGAGCGGGCATCAGCTTGCCGCCACCAGCGGGAGGCGCCACATTCGTGTCCAAGAACTTATCGATGATCTTCGTGACAGCCTCGTTAAGACCCTTCACGAACGCGCCACGGAAGTGCATCATCTTCCACGTCAGGAGAATCAGCAGAACAGTGGACACAATCGACGTAAAGAGCGTGACGTTACCGCTGTTCTTCAGGTAGGTACCGAAACCACCCATCGAGTTGAACATGTGCTCCAGTCCGCCTTCAAAGATGCTCGGAACAGACAGGATGATCTCCTGCACGAGGCGGTAGATAAACATCGTGGCAATGATCTCGGTGATCATCGTGAACGTATAGATGAGCACCTTAGCAATACCCGCCATGGAACCCAGCGTTGCAAACGGCACTGCCGTAATGATGTGCATCGAGTTCTTGATCGCACCGGTGAACATACCGAATGCGTAACCCAGACCGAGCACGATGAAGCAGAGCAGAGTCACAGCGCCGTTCACCCAGTACAACCAGCTCACGCCAGCAGAACCGACCAGGTTCACAGAGTTGTGGTACTCACGAGTCGCAGACGACACAGCGTTGCTCGACGAGTAGGTGGTTGCCGAGTTCTTGTCGAACGTCGTGTTCAGGTAGTTGTACATCGACAACGCAGACAGGTTGGCATTGTTGAAGTCCTCCCCCAGCACCACCCAGTCACCGGCGAGCCTATCGGCTGGATTCGTCGTGAACGTGATAACACTGCCCTCGCCAGACGCCTGAAGACCAGACCCCTCACGAACCTTCAAAACAGCGTTCTCTGACGCCTTGGTCTTATCGCAACCAGACTTGTCATCTTTCTTCGTCGAGCCATCAGCCTGGACATTGAACCACGTCGTCGCGCAGCTCTTCACCCACGTCACACCGCTCGATGCCTGCTGGCTAATACGACCCTTGATAGCCGTATCAAAGTCAGACGCCTGGTACGACTGAGAAGTCGTGTAACGCAGGAGCATCTCCATAGCCGCCACATAGGTGAAGTCCTTCAGACCGCCGTTCGATGACGTATCAGCCTTCGCAGCCTCAGCCGAAATAGAACCAAGCCCAGACGGGTTGATACCCGCCACATCCGAGAAAGCACCTCTGTTTGCAAGCTTATTAATCGCCACAGTCGTCGGACGCAGCTTATTCACAGACGCACCGGTCGGAGATTGCTTATCAGAATCCCACTGAAGCGTGCCATTCTCAGGTACTGCAAGACGATTCACCTTCGCCCAGTTCTCGAAGTCGACGAAGGTCGAGATCACAACACGCGTCGCACCCATACCAGCACCGGCTGTCGCGTCTTTCATGACACCCAGCGATGCCGTGTACATCGAACCAATGAGAGGCAGACCGACACCCAGGAATAGCATGCGGATCACCAGCTTCTTCAAGCCGCTGAGCGCATTGCCCTTCTTCCACATGAGCGACGAGATGATGAACGTAAAGATAAAGAGCGGGATAAGCACCGTCCACGACAGGTTCACAAGCGCCTGATACAAGCCGCTGAACCACGTATCAAGGCTCTGCATCCACACAGGCACGCCCTGTCCACCGGTCATACCGTTGGCCATTGCCGCACTCGATGCCGAGATAGCAGAGAAGAAGAACTTGAATGGATTGAGCGTCTCCAGGAGCCAGATCACAGCCGAGAAGATCGTGTCGATGCCACCGGCGAGCAGATACAGCAGCGCCATAATCGACCCAAAAGCCATGTTCTGGAAATGGAGACCCAAGCCCGTCGACGTGGAATCAAGACCCAACGAGTTCAGCAACGAGCCGTACTGTGCGTACGCGAGAACACCGCTGTACGAAGAGTTTGCACTGCTCGCACCGTTATCGCGAACCCTCAACGAGTCATAACCCACCGTGTTCGACGAACCAGTGGCTTTAGAGACGAGCCAGCCGGAGAAGCTCGACACATCGTCGTCTCCATAACCCAGCAGATCGCCGCCCTCACTAGCATTCTGAGCGATCGTCGTCCAGCCTTCATCCTCCGAAAGGCCATTGCCTTCACCAGGCTTGGTCGCATCGGAGAAGTAGGCGGTGACGTTCGACGACAGGGTGTAGAAGTCATACTTCTCAGCCTTGTCCTTATCAGCGTAGGCGCTTCCGCCAATCATGGTGAGACCAAAGACGGCAATGAGCACAGCCGCAGCAAACGACAGTGCACGGGTGAAGCCCCGAACTGCTCGAACACGGTTTGTCAACATCAACGAACTCTCTCCCTTCTTTTCTTGGTTTTTCTTGTTCACTTATTCTTCCTTTCCTGCCGGGCCATCACAGATCCCCTGTGTCGACCGGGAGCAACACTCCCATCGTAGGTAATGTCGCGTACATGGGCATTGAGACCGAGCGCAAGGTCACGCTTGAACACAACGTTGACCGTCCCTCGTCGCAAGAACGTCAGCCCCTCACCTCGACGGGTGATGACCTTCGTCATGTCAACGGGGATCTGCTTGGCCAGCTTCTTCTCGTACACAGGCACGAGAGCATCGCTCATCGCACCGAGCGCCGTCCAATCAGCCTCATCGAAGTGGTTGAACTCCGAGTCATCCAACATCGCCTTAACGCTGTTGTAGCACAGGGCAACGCGACCGTTACGTCGGAAGAGACGCTGGAACTGCTCAGTCATATAGGGCTTCACGCCCTTATCGATCAGCTCAGCACCGTGGATGATGAGAGTGTCACCCTCGCCCAAGGCCGAAGCGGCAAATGCCAGCACGTTGACGAGCTGGGCCATCGCAACACCCTTTCCACGATCCACCAGAGCTGAGAAGTCATAGATGACGCGACGAGCCTTCTGGGCTCCGTCAATGACATCGTTTGTGATGACGTTGAACAGATCCCCGTTTGCACTCAGCATGGACTTAAAGACAGAAGAGAGCACAGAGTACGCGTGCACCATCTCATCATCGCGATTCGCCCTGCTGGTCAGCGCCTTATAGCGCTGATCCAGGTAGGTCACAAACAGCTTCAGCTGCGGTACCTGATCGTGAGGCACGCCCACAAGACGCAAACGATCTTGGTTGTCCTTCGCGTTACGCGCCCACATGTTCTGATCCACATAGAACTGCTCCAGAGTGTCCCTCAGCTGCGACTGGATGATCGTCCGATCGTCATCAGTGGGCTGATACACCTGCTCGGTCAGAAGCACCATCTTTTCCAGATGGGTCGAGAACAGCGAGAGCTGGTCCTTGCGATCACCGAACACTTCGAAGGGGTTCACATCACCCTGAGACATATCGATGCGAGCAGTGATCGTATCCATGCGAGGACCGAGCACACCCGTCAGATCAGCACCATCAAGGATGATGTGCACCACGCGCTTGTTGTTGATCAGCGCCGCCTGAGAGATCTTCGAAGCCCACATATCGGCCACCTGAGCCTTATTCATGATCTCAGCACGAGACTTCTCATCGTCAGCAACTACCACATGGTGGCTGTACTGATCCACATCCATCAGGACGCCCGAGTTGTTCACATCACCGACCATGTAGCCGACGAACTCGCCACCACGGTCATTGAGACCGTTGGTGACAAGGTTGAACGCACCCGCCAGCTCAGTCGAGGTGAAGTGGAAGCCCTTACCTTTCTTCGATGCATTGGGGGCAAACAGCGTCGCCAACTCCTGGCGCTGAAGACCAGGGTGCGCAGCGATCGACAGGTTGCCGACGCCATCGATGTACCGACGACGCAGATCATCGATGACATCATCGAGGATCTCCAGCGAGGGGGCCTTCAGGAGAATACGGTAGTGCACGGACAAATAGGCAGCGCCATCCTGAACCTCAGCGATCGCCTGCTCAACTTCCGCCGACACCTTCGATGCCTTACGACGGGAAGACTTCGTGCCGTTCTCGCTCTGCTCCTGCTCTTCGAGACGATCGAGTCGCTCAGACGCCTTGATCTTGTCCTTGAGCCAAGACTCAGTCACGCGCGAGACCTGCTGGAGCAAAACCGCCGTCACATTCTTCGGCAGATAAGGAATGAGGTTCACACCCCAGAACGGAGGGAGCTCATCACGGGCGCTCTCATCGTGGAAGTAGCCCAAGATACATCCGACGTTACCGTCGATCTCGAAGTAATCCGAGTGAAAAACGTACCCCTGGCGAGGCTTCACTGCCAGAAGGTGCGCATACTCCCTAAACGTTGCACCGTTAGTCTTCGAGAACAGAGCCTTGCGCTCCTTACGAGACATGCCCTTGAGGCTACGCTGTTGCGACGCAGCGCGATCGCGCGCTTCATCAGCGGCAATCGAGGCACTCGCTTCACGAACGCGAGATGTTGCCATGCCCCACGGCGATGACTCATCCGTCATCGCATTCGTGACACTATCCTTTTTCGCCATAGATGCCACTCCTTTCCATCATTACTGTTGTGGTCAATCGAAGACCGATTACGGTCGTTCCTCAGGCTATTCTACACGAAAACGAGGCGAAATCCCATCGCACAGCACCCGCTTATCGATATTTGTTGGCATTAGATACGCAACAACCACAACAACCCCGGACGCGAACGTCCGGGGTTGTCACAGCCCTTGCAACTCCGAGGCTGCACCGTCTCTTACTTCGTGGTGACAGGTCCGTAGTGAGTTCTCAGGAGCTCGATCGTCTCATCGTAGGTGAGCATCGCCACCTGCTTGAACATCAGCGACGAATCAGCCACTTCAGCATCGAGCAAGTTGTGAGCCTTGCGGAGATCCTCATCATTGCTCGCGATGAGAATCAGGTACTGGTGGATGCTGAAAAAGCTTGTACCCACATAGCTGTTCAGAGACTGGTACTGCTCATCCATGAGAGCGATCAGTTCAGGATCACGAGCCTCAGGATCGAGAGCACGATTACGCCTCTCCAGTGCCGCCTTCTGCGAATGAACACGCTGAGGCTCCTTCGTGGTCACAAAGACCAACTCCACGCCCGGCTCCAGCTTGCGATAGAAACGATCGTTGCGGTTCAGGATCGCATTCCGGTCCTGATCGAACAACAGACGCGACGCAGATCCCACAACCGAATACGCCTGTCCCACCATGCCGTCGACAAAGGTGATAAAACCCGTCTTCTCGTCGACATCCTTGATGCCAACGATCGAGTGGAACTGACCCGGACTCGAATCAGATCGCGTCAACACCTTGCGTGCAGTCTTCGGCAAGTAATCAAACAGAGCCATGATCATCTCACCGCGCATCTCCTTCGTCTTCGAGTACGCAGCGAAGTACGCTGTGGCGGCAATCCACCACACCGAGATGAACACCAGATAGCCGAAGTTCGCACCCTTCAGCGGCGTACCCATCAGCAGCCACATAAGGATCACAATGCTACCGATCCAGGCAAAGATCACCTTCATCGGGAGCGGCTTCAACTTGACTGAGTTATTCGACAAGCTCAGCTCATGATCCAGGATCGTACGATCCAGCGAGACTGGAATGGAATACCGTTCTTTCACAGCCATTCACGACCCTCCTTTCGTTCTGTTTCTTCGTAGTGCCCAAAGCATCACTTGTCGAACGAGAACGCGATACCTCGCGTCCCATCCGGCTTGTCTTCCAGCGACAGATACGCATCGAACGTCTTACCGGTCTTCTTGGACTTCATGCCCTTGATGAGCACCTTTTCGCCAGCTTCGATCTTCTCACGCTGTTCATCGGTCAGCTTCACGCCAAGCATCGACTTGGGCGCAACACCCTTCTTTGCAGCAGCCGTCGGCTTGGAGAAATCTGCCTTGAAGCCAACGAACTTCCGACCCTTGAACTCACTCTCTTCGAGAGCGCCGACAACAGAGAACTCGTTGCCAGTCTTTGCAGACGTAGCCGTGATCTCGATGTCCTTACCTGCCAGGAGATCCATGCACTCCTGATCGGTGAAACGGTGTCCGCTCCACGTACGGTTGAACTTCACGTGCTTGTTAGCAGGTGCCCACGTTCCCTCGAAGTATTCCTTCTCCACAAATTCGCTCATTCCAAGTTCCTTTCGCATAGTTTGTGCATTCGCCGTCATCACGGCGATGTCGTCTGTGATCAGTCCGGCCACCTCAGCCAAGACATCATCTGCGTTCTTCTGACCCTTGGCAACAGCCTTCATGTCAGAGAACACTCGTTCCGTGATCGTCAGATCACCGATATGCGTGCCCGGCAACAGCCGGTAACTCATATCGCCGTGCTCAGTCAGGGTGATCTTGCCTCGGGTTTCACTCATCAGCGGATACCGAGCCTTCGAGCTCGACACCTCAGCAAAGGTACTCGTGCGCGTTGCACCCGTACCCACATCACGCCGCTCCAACTGCTTCATCAGCCACTTCACAGTGGGAGCCGCAGGACGCGGTGGAACACCCTCGTGAACGAACGGCTGAGCCTGAGTGCCAAGACCCGTCACGTTGTTCTCATCGTCGTCATCGTCTGCCATAGATGCACCACCGAGAACCGCCTTCCAGCCCGGCTTCTTCGGCACCGAGCACGAGCCCGTGTAGGAGGGGAAGTCAGTGACGTGACCCTTCTGAGCCTCGTACTCATAATCCTCCGCGAGAACGGCCAGAGCCGACCTGGCAAGCAGCTCGTAGATCATGGCACCGGTCTTACCGTACTTTGCCTCCACGTCTGCGAGCGACGCAGGAACGTTGGGACCAGGGCGGTTTGCACCGTGTGCACCAGAGTCCTTCACGTGCGTCGACCTGGCAGCGGTGTGCGTCAGCAGAGCTGGATCGATACCGACAGCGCGAGCGATTGCAGGGGCGTTACTGACAAGCTCCGCAAACTGCTCCTTGGTGACGTGCTTGTCTTCGGTGCGGGGATAGCTGACGACTTGGGCCTCGTACATTTTTTGATAGATCTTCAGCACGTCCGCTGCCTTCACACCCTTGGCACTCAGCAGTGCTGACAGACCAGCCAGATCCAGCATCCGAGGCGGGCCAGAACGCTTCATGGTCTTAGAATCCACCGTCACGCTCGATGCATGAAGACCACTCAGATCGACATCACTTTCCTTGGCATGTCGCTGCGCATCAGGGTCCGAGTACATCACGCCATTCTCATCGCGGAATCGGGGCTCGTAGAACGGTACCTTCTTCCACGACTTGTGAGCCTTCAACTGATCACCCACGAGCACCGTCATGGCCGACTTCAGTCGACCCTGACGTAGCACAGTGCGCTGACCAGCAAGCTGCGATGCAACACGAGTCCACTGCATCGAGAGGAAGTCCCACCTTGATCGCAGCCACGCCATACGGTACTCGTCGTGATCGTCCATCGAAGGCAGACGCTTACGCGACACAAACGCCTTCTGGATCGATGGAGCAGACTCATCGGTGAAATACATGCGTGAGATCGGCTTTGTGTTGAGTCCGAGGGCAGCGATGATTTCCCAGGCTAGTAGCCCTCCTTCTCCCGATGGATCAACGTCAGTAGCAATGCAAATCTCATCGCAGGAACGGAACGCCGTACGAATGTCAGACAGCAGCTTCGACACGCCGTCCTTCTTCTCACGCTCAAACGCGAGATCGTTCAGATCCCACGGAAGATCACTCAGTGCCCATGAGACATACTGCGTGCGCTTCGACGGATCCACCTGATCCACCGGCTGTTTGAGCTCGAACAGGTGACCACGTGCAAACGCGATCACATAGTTCTCACCGTTGTAGGTTCCAGTCTGACCACCGAGCGCCTTCGCGAAATTACGCGCCGCGCTCGGCTTCTCAGTCAGAATTCCAACTGTCATATATCCTCCAAATCATCGAAAACGTTCATATACGAGTATAACCAGTATATCAGAGTCGTTCAAAGACCACCATCGTTTCACCACGATGCTTCTGACGTGACTGTGCTCGCTGGAAATGATTACGCGATGCTGATGCATCGATCTCATCTGCCAGATGCCACTGCTCACCCAATACGCTCTGAGCCACTGCCGACATACGCTTGCGCCACTTCTCACTGATCTGGAAGGCAAAAACACGCGTCGACGGAGCAACGCTCATGGAAACAACCTGCTTCCACCATTCCAAGAATGCCTCGTCATCCAGATTCTCAGCTCCGTGAGAGGTGTAGATCTCCGTGTCACCATACGGCGGGCAGGTCAAAACCATCTCGTGCGAACCATCTCGCATATCACGAGCGGCACTATCACCAAGCGACACACTGACATTCGTCAGACCCAGACGATCGATAAGACCCTGATGAGCCGTCACCACGACTTCAGAAATGTCTGTGCCTGTGTACGTCACACCACGCTGAGCGCAAGTGAGCATACGCTCACCCCACCCGCTACACGGGTCGTACATGTGCGTCGGCTCATACTTGTCGAGAACAGCCAGCATAGCGGTGTTGACGAACGTCGAGTACGAACGGATCTCACCACTGATGGACAGACCTCGCACAACCTCCAAAGCTGACTCAGGAAGTCGACCCAGGTAATGCAACCGATTAGCGAGCAGACGTGCACGTAGACGGCCCCACTTGCGGTGATGAACTTCGTCGATTTCCCACATCTGCAACTCACGAGCATAGAACGTCTCCCACGTGCCACTACGAGCGAGCCAAGAGATCTGCCTCGAACCAGCGTTCGCAACATCAATATCCGCCCATTGCTGCACCTGCTCACTCAGACTTTCCCTGAGATCAATCAGAGATTCAGGGAGATCGAGCCACGAGTA
>ERZ773263.543-NODE-543-length-26080-cov-2.989933_pt1 | contig 26080 bp, 35 predicted proteins | sample MGYA00511076_ERZ773263 | MGnify/ENA primary metagenome ERZ773263 (study PRJEB29015, sample SAMEA2738155) | human oral metagenome | biome: human oral; feature: human-associated habitat; material: saliva | place: China | collected 2195 ... | reverse complement strand
CCACCTGCGCGGCAAGTTGGCTGATGACCTCGTTCGCATCGGCTGGAATCTGCAAAATAAGCCTCCTAAAAGAAAGGCCCTCGTGCTTGCGAGGGCCAATGGTCGTGTGGGTCGGTCGGCGGCGGCCATCGTGTCGATGCGCGTCACCAGCCTCCCCTTCCCCCCGGCATGGTGCCGGGCATGTTGTCATTCTTTCGTGGTCGGCATCAGGCTTTCATAGAAGCGTTCCTCCGCCGTCTCCAATCTGGCCGACACCTGCTCGTCGGCCAGGAATTCGCGCAACGCGGTTTCGTCGACCAGTGACATGTCGACGCCCGACCTTACGGTCGAGGCGTCCGTGGCGTCGTCGTCGCTGACGTTCAGGCTGGCCGTCAGCATCAACGCTTCCGTCTCCCTCGGGATGACGGGCAGGCCGCACCGGCCGCGTACCAGGTTGCGTGTCGCGGTCAACGGATCGGCTGCGACCTGCCCATCATCACTCAGGAGGCTGACCGTGCTGGCCGAATCGGACAGCAGAGTACGCATGGCCTCCCGGGCACGATGCCAGACCGTCTCCCCGGTCCGCGCATCCACGGGCCCGCCGTCGCCATGCTCGGCGATCCGGTTCATCGCCGCGACGGTCTCCGCAAGGTCGACGGTGCCGAGCATCGCCTGATAGGCGGGAATCGAATCAAGCGAATGAACGTAGGCCGCATACGATTGGCCCGTCGTCGCATCCGTCTCGATCTGCAACAGCAGACCGTCCTCCACACGATACGAACTCACTGATCCTCCTTATGATCGCAGGACTCCGAAGGCACACGCATAAATATCCTCGCCACGAGTCCCGTAGCCGCGGATCTGGCAGGAGCAGGTGCTCGTGTTCGAATCCTGATCGTAGCCGGTATGCACGCACGAAAAGCCCATCGCGGTGTCGGCCGACGCGACGAACCGGTAATAGCCGTAGTCCGGCGGATTCCATGTCATCGAGACGATCCCGTAGTCGCCGGTCCCGCTGCCACCGAAAAAGCATCTCCAAAATCGTTGCAGGAACGTGGACTGCACCGTGTTCGACGACTTGCCGTTAAAACCACCAAGCTTGCCACCGAAATACACATATTGCGTGTTCGCATCGGCGGTCATGCCGACCCTGACGTCACCCTTCTTGGCCAAAATGCCGGCCTGTGAGGTGCCGCCGTCGGGCGTGTACGCCGTCAGGTAGGCCGTCGCACCCGACCCTCCGATGCCTTTGAGGATGAGTTCGGCTTTGCTCTTATCCGTGGTGTTGCCGCTGTAGTTCGTGTTCGCGGTGAAATAGACCTCGGAAGTGATGCCGGCACCGGTCGCGCCTTTCGTACGGGGCCTGGATTGGAGCTGTCCGAACGCTCCCGGATCCTCAGCCGTCTTGTAGCCGCTCCACATGGTCAATCCGCTCACATCGCCGACGAGGCTCGATGCATGGCTGCCCATGATTTCCGGACTTGAAGCGAAATCAGGCGACATGAAGACGATGCTCTTGCCCGAATACGATTCCGATCCGCCGATGGCCTGGCTGCCGGTATCCGGGGTGATCTGGATCCGTGGTCCGCTCACGGCGGTACGGAACGTGCCGGTCAATACGTTGTTCTTGCCTTCGCCGTCCAGGTGCACGGTCTGGGTGTGGGTCGAATCCCACATGTCCAGACTGTTGCCTTTGAGCTTGAATCCGGTCTTGTCCGTTTCGGAGCTTTGGAAGACGGCGCCGGTGAACACATAGCCTTTGAACTGGCCCGCGGCCACATCATCGGTCACGATCTTCCTGGCTTTCAGCAGTTCGGTCAGGATCTCACCATTGCCGACATGCACATTCTTCGCTTCGATACTGCCGTCCTTGATGAGCACGGACCCATTCACGCTGCCCGGGACAAGTAAGCTGTCGGCCACGAGCCCATAGGCGGCGAATCTCGAACCATTCCACACATTGACGGAAGAAATGTGGCCGTTCGCATCAAGCTTCTGCCATAAATCGCCATTCGTGAGCCCAGAATGCGCCGGTTCCGCGTCCTGCGTGTAGATGCGGTTCTTGCCGTCTGCGGTGGTCTTCGCGGACTTCGCGTCCGCTTCGGCCTTGGCGATGTCCTGATTGATCGAGTCCAATGTCTCCTGCGGGACTGCGCTTGCGACCGAAACGCTCGCGATGTCGGACCATGCGGACTGATTGCCTGCATGGTCCACGGAGCGCAAGGCGTAGGAATGCGACGAGCCGGTGGTCAGGCCTGTGATCAGATAGTCACCCTGTCCCGCCTGCGTGGCGGAGACGAGCGTCATGTTCTTCGCGCCGGTGCCTTCGCCGACCTCGACATGGTCGAAATCCGCTTCCATCGAAGCGCCGGACGCGGTTTTGCCGTCCCAGTGGATAGTGACCACGCCCAGTTCGGAGGACAGGACCGGCTTCGAGGGTACGGAGCAGGGCGTCACGTCGGATTCGACGGTGGCCACGACGATCTCCGACCATTCGCCGAAATGGTCCGAATACGTCGGCACCGCCCTGACACGCGCTTCGATCCGCATGCCGCAGTCCAGTCCGCCGAAGCCAAGCTGCGTCTTGTCGGTCGTACCGGCCGAATGCCACGGCGCACCATCCACATGCTTGCGCCACTCAAGCGCATAGCTGCTGATTTCGATGGCGGTATCATTCGTGGCTTCGCTCACGGCGGACCACATGGCGGTCGCCAAGCCGTGCGCGTATCCATCCGAACCGATATAGGCGTCGGTGCCGACGATCAGGCCTTGCGGCGCCTTCGGCACGCGATGGTCATGGTCGGTGGAGGCGGTCGTGCCGCTCTCGCTGCCGGCCAACGCGGCGCCGCCGGTGATGCCCTTGATCTTCTTCGCCTGACGCACGGACGCATCATATTTGATGTCGTTCAGGGCGATCGAAGCGCTCAATCCCTCATTCTGGCGCATGCTCAAATCGATTTCCCGCACGCGCACCTTCTCGCCATGATTGACGGTGGGTGCGGTGATCCAGTCGCCCGCATGATAGTCGATGAGGGGCAGATTGTCCACGTCATTGACGATGAGGTCGCGCGTGTACTGTCCGCGCACCCGGGCCGCATCATCCAAAGTCGTTTGCATGAACGCCTGCGCCGTGTCCTTATCGGACACGCCGCCCTGCGAACTGTAGCTCTCCCACTTGCCCCACGGGGTCGGCGCGGCCGGATTATCCATGCGGAACAGCAGATCGTTGTCACCCTCGACCAGGATCGTCGAAGCGAGATCCGCGATCGACTCCTCATAGGGGGCCTCGCTGATGTCGCGCGCCAATTGCAATACAATGGTCTTGCTCAGGTCACGGCTTAAAGAGGTGCTGTCCGCGTTCCACAGCTTCAAGGTGCGGGCCGACGTGCGCCAGTCGCAGCCGCCACCATTGACCAGCGAGCTGAGGATGGTCTGCAAATCGGTACCGAGGCTGTAATACAACGTATACTTCTTCGCCCACTCCGTGCCGGCGGAATCCTTGGCGGTGTCGAAGCCCAGGGTCAGGCCGATCACGATGCCGCCACGTGCCTTGTTTTCGTCCAGCAGGGTCTTGAGAATCGTGCCCGGATTCGACGAGTAGAAGGGCCGTTTGCCCTTGTTGTCGCCGTCCGCAAGCAGATGCGAGCTGTCATTGTTTTCGGCCTTGGACAGCAGCCAGCCGATCGACTGGCCGGAATAGGTGACGGTCCGGGTACGGTCGTCCGTCTTGCCGGAACGCCCGGTGATCACGTAGCGCATGTTGTCCGGCTCGACGTAGCCGCTGCCGTCGGATACTTCCACGGCGATTTCGAGACCGTCGGTCAGCTTCCGATCGAAGGCCTGAGCGTCACCGGACAGCAGCGAATATTCGATGCTGATGGCGCCGTCGTCATTGTGGAGCATCGAGGCGCTGAAGCTCACCGGCATGGCGAGGATGCCGATCCTCGCGCCGAAGGGCCTGTAGGCCACGAGACGCGCATGCAGGGACTTTGCCATGAATCACTCCCAAGATTGCTTGTACCGGCAGGCCACCGTGTCGGTACTGCCGGATTGTTTGATGGTGAGGCGATAATCGCCGGACGAAATGTCGGGCCACACCTGCAATGGCTCGCCGGTCCAGTCGATGCCATTCGTCACGTCCATGCCACCGGACCATGCGGCCGCGCCTGCCGCGGTCCATGCCTTGCGGTTGGCCACGTCAAGGTAGAGGTAGGGTTGGCCGCTGGCGCGCGTGCCACCCCACATAAGACCCGTGCCGCTGTCCGGATCGGTCACGGTCACGGCCGTCGCCATGCCAAAACGCAAAAGCAGCGTGGTGATCGGCGCATCCGACAGCCACCCCTCCGGAATCGTGTCGAACAGCTCGGAAGGCGAGGCGTTCGGCGATCCCTGCCAGCGGGTCCAATACCCCTTGTCGCTCGCCTTATCGACGCCGCCGGCCAGCAGCAGGCCGCCGGTAGCCGCCAACGTCTTCTCCTGCCACTGCTCGCCATGCCAATACACGTCAGGCAGTTTGAAGACGGCGGTGGCGGCCCTGTGATCATCCCACGGGATTTCGTCGCCGTCCGGCTGGCATGACGTGCACACGGCCTTCGCGGTCATACGCCGCGTCCAACCGGACGCGGCGTCGCGTTCCACGCGCGTCAGGCTCGAAGCGAGACGGCACAACCGGTAGAAGCGGTGCATCAGCACGTCCGCGTCAGGGCCATTGGCGATGAATTTCAGCGTGATCTCCGGCGCGTCGAAAGCCACCGGGCCGGCCGGAAGCATCACACCATTCCACCCATTCACCGTGACGGAATTAATGCGGGGTGAAATGCTCGTGAAGTGGGTGGTGCCGACGATCAGGCTCGCATGCTCGCCGGTCAGATCCTGACCATTGATGAGATAATTCGTGAGAATCATCGACTACCCATCCTTTCCGTTTGTCACCATTGCGGCATGGCCGCCGTCTGCAATTTCTTCTGCGTGCTGATCGACGTCGGCGCGATGGCCGGATAGTTGAACGTCTGCGTCACGAAGGTGTTGCCGCCCACGCCGGTACCGACGTTCGTACGGCCCGACTTCGACATGTCACCGTCGAAGCCGCCATGGATCTGCGCGTTCATGCCGTTCACGGTGCGCTGCACGTCCTTCCATCCGGCCTTAAGGCTCTTGTCGAAGCCACCCATGATGGCCTTACCGGCAGGCACGAGCATACGCCGGTCATAGCTGATCGGCCCCTTGTGTTTGACGATCCATGAGCCGATGCCACCGACGAAGCTCGTCACCGAACGCCATGCCGACTTCAGACCATTGAGCAGGCCGGTCAGAATCGACTTGCCCGCATTCCACAGCCAAGAGCCGGCACCCGCGAACACGCGCCCGACGGCACTGCCGATGCCACCCAAAAAACCAAGCACGCCTTGCACGGCACCATACACGATCTGCTTAAAACCGTTGAAAGCCTGCCGCCAATTGCCATTAATCAGGCCGGTCACCAGATTGATGACACCTTGAATCACACTGACGACGCCATTGACCACCCATATGATGCCATTGATGATGCCCTGAATGAATGGCAGCATCGCTTGAATCGCCGGCAGCAACGTCGAGCGGATGAAGCCGACAATCGCGGAGATGATGTCGGACACCAATGGTGCGAGAGCCTGAATCACCGGCACCAAAGCCTGAATCACACCGGAAATCGCCTGCACCACAGTCGTGACCAAAGGCTCAAGCCCTTGAACCACCGGAGTGATGGCAGCCACCACGTCAGTGATAAGACTGCTGATCTGCGAGATGACAGGCATGAGCGCCTGAATGACCAACATGATGGCCGTGATAGTGGCCGTCACGATCGGCTCGACACCCTGAACCGCCGGAATCAATGCCTGCACCACGGCGGTCACCACGGTCAGGATGCCCTGAATCGCCGGCACCAGAGCGCCCACCAATGTGGAGATTATCGGCGTGAGCATCGGAATGATCTGACCGATGACATTCGTGATGACCGGCATCACAGCCCGCACCAGCTGATTCAAGGCGCCCATAAGCGCCTGAATCGACGGCTGCAGCATTTGGAACGCAGCCTGCAGGCTGGTGAAGACGCCGGTCAGCATCGTGCCGAATTCGCTGCGCAGCTGTGGGCTTGTGGCGATCAATCCGGCCAAAGCGCCGATGACCAGGGTGATGGGACCGCCAAGGCCTTTCAGGATGCCGCCGAAGTTCGACAACGTCCCGCCGATCACCGGAATGCCGCTCAGACCTTTTATGGCGCCGCCCAGTCCGGCAGCGCCAAGCAAGCCGGTCACGGCCGCGATGGGACCGGACAACGACGAGAGCTGTCCGGTGAAGCCATTGAAGTTGAGCTTGCCTATCCTGTCGGCGATGGCACCGAACACCTTCTCGAGTGGCGGGCCGATCTTCTCGGCCAGCGCGGCCACCTTGTCGAAGAAAGCCGTGATGAGCGGTTCGACGGCCTGCACCATTTTGATGACCGCGCCACCCACGCCACCGAAAGCGGCGATGAGGTCATTGCCGACCGAAGTCTTCAATCCGGCGATCTCATGCTGCAGGACCGTCATCTTGCCCTGCGGGGTGTTCGCGAGAGCCTTGTTGATGCCGCCGAAGTTCGCTTCCAACACCTGTGCGGCCATCGCGGCCTTCTCCGACGCGCTGCCCTCCTGCAGGACCTTCTTCTGCGCGTCCGTCATGGTCACGCCATATTTCGACAGTGCCGTGGCGTTGCCGGTCATGACCTTGCCGAGCAGGTTGGCGATCTGCACGCCATCCTGCGCCGTCGCGTTATATCCCTTGCTGTTGGCGATCATGTCCGCCAAAGCGGGAGTCAATGTCTTGACCTGATCCGCCGTGAGCGCGAAGGTGCCGAGCTGGGCCTGCGCCGCCTTAAGGGTGCCGCCCGAAACGACGCCGGTCTGGCCAAGCGCCTTGTTCAGGCCGAGGAGCGATTTCTGCTCCTCATCCGTCCAACTGTTGTTTTTGGCGACCTGCTGGAATTTCGCGGTCACCTCGCCGGCCTTGAGCGCCGCGTCAACGGATTGCCTGCCGAAATTCACGAGATAGGCGCCTGCTGCCGCCACGGCACCGGATATTACCGTGGCCATGGACTGCGCGGCCTTGCCGATACCGGACACCGCCCTCGACGCGACGCCTGAAGCCTTGCCCAAACCCGTGCGCAAAGCGTTGCCGGCCTTGGCGGCCGCGTTCCTCGCGCCCTCCGGCAAAACGTTCCAAGCCGTTCGAAACTTCGACTTCACCGCAGACGTAACATCGCCGGCCGTCGTGCTGATCTTCTGCACCGCCGCGTTGACGCCCGGAATCTTGCCGACGATCTGCTGAGCGGTCGAGGCGAAGCCGGATGCCATGCGGGTGAAGGCGTTCTTCGACTTGTCGGATTCGGCGGCGAGCTGCGTTTCAAGGTCCTTGAGCCGTCCCTGCGCGGCTTTGAGATTGTCGGATGCCGTCTTGAGATTGTCGGCGGCGGCCTTCTGCTTCAACTGCGCCTGTTCGAGCTTGATGGCTGCGGCCTGAGCCTGCGTCGAATCGGCACCGTACCGCTGTGTCGCGGCATTGAGCTTTTCCTGCGCGGCCTGCACCTGCACGCCAGCCGCCTTGAATTTCAGTAGCGCGTCGGTATTCTTCTGCGAGGCCTGCGCCACATCCTTCTTAAAGGACTGCAGGGCAGCGGAATTCAATTCGGCGGCACCGCTATTGAACCCGCTCTTGAAAGCACTGCCGACCTGCTTGCCCTGCTGCGCACCATTGAAGCCTTTGCCGAAGGCCGTCTTCATGTCGCCGACGGCCTTGCCGGTCTCATTCGCCACATTCTGGCGGAAGCCCTTCATCTGCGGGAAAATGCTCACATGCGCCGACCCGAGCTCACTGCCACCGGCCATGACGCCTCCTTATTCAGTCGTGTTTGAAGCCGAAGATGCTGCTCATCGACTCCAACGCCGCCCGCCGTTCCTCATCGGTCACTTCCATACGCTGACTATCCGCCTTCTCAGGTGCCAGGTCGCCGAGAATCGACGTGCCGCCAGACTGCAAGGCCATGATGATCGCCGTAGCATCCATCGGCAACACCATGTGCACAGCGGTCATGCCCGTATAACTGCCCGGGTCGGCCGAGAGGTTTTCGTAGAGCGCGATCGCGTCGGCGTAGCGGAGCCTGCCTCCCAAGTCGGCCTGCAGACTCCACCCGCGCGCCGCGAAATCGGCTCTTACTCTGTTGCCGTCCTTTCCTTGGAGGATTCGGACGAAATCGTGGATTTTCCCAAGTCGGCGCCCTGGATCTTCGCGATGATCTCGCCATAATCGGAAAGGATGTTCAACGGCACCATGACCGGCTCCTTCGCCAATTGTCCAGCCGCCTCATCGCCCGCGAAAGCGGTCAGCATGTCCTTGAGCGCCTGAATCTGCTCGGTATCGGATCGCAGATCAGACAGACGCGCGAAATCATCGATGCTCAAAGCGACCGGCAGCTTGTAGATATGGCCATGAGGCGCCAAAAACCATACGGACCCATCCTTGATGAGGTGCTTCACCTTCATCTTCGCCGCAGTGGCCTCAAGCGCCTTCTCCTCATCCTCCGAAGTCCATGCGTCGAAGTCGGCCGCGGTCGGCATCACATTCCTGGTCATTTCTTCCTTCCTTCAAACGATTGCGAAAATTCCTTTGCTTCCAAATGAAAAGACAAAGAATCCCAGCACGCGCGAAGAAAGGGAAGAAAGAAACACGTGTTGGGAAGATCCGAATCAGCCGGAAACCGGCTGCGGCTCGGACACGTCGACCTAATGGTTGGCGGACTGCGAAGCGGAGGACGATGCCTTTGCCGGGGTCACGAAGGATTGCAGGTACTTCGAATTGCCGGAATCACAGGCGTCATCCTGCACCCATTCGATCGTCCAAGCGTCACCGGTGTTCTCACCGGCTTTGTCCTCACCCTGCTCGTTGCCGGTCAGGTTCACGACACCAAGACGACGCCGATGTATCCCATTCTTGAAGACGGTCTCCTGATAGCAGAACCATTTGCCGTCCTGAATGACGTCGTTGACGTGGTATACGCCGCTCTCGTCGGCTTTGCCGATGGTCATCTGGCGGGTGATGTCATTGTCCTCGGCCACGGTGAACTTTTCGGTCAGGCTTGCCTTGCCGTTAATGCTGTAGCCAGGCTGGTGGAATTTGATCGCGTCATCGGCATCACGGCTATCATGTGGCGCGCCACCCTCGGTGATGAGGCCGACGAAACCCCCCTTGCTGAAAATCGTCTTCAAACCGTCCGCCACGTCGGCCACGGTCGGCGCGATCAGGGCCGCGGTCAGCTTCTGGGACGCATCATAGGGTGCGAAACGGAGGCTGGACGTGACCACGACCTTCGCCGCACTGAGATCATTGCCCGCTGCATCAGCTGTCATTTTTCTGTCCTTTCAAACAAAAAAGGCGCCGAAACGCAAGATTTCAACGCCTAAAAGAATCGGAATTATCGAATTATCGGAATTCGCCTATCGCCGTGAATTCCACGGTCAGATAACATCTGGCTATGTTTGAGTCTTCGGCCACGAAATACGGTCCATTGCAGCCGTCCCCCTCGATGCCCGCGATCGGAGAACCGTCCAGCTGAGCGATCGAAGGGTCGGTGAGCAGGCCATAGATGCTTGCGGCCAGGTCCCGGCATGGCCCCGGTGATCCGCGTGGGCCATAACGCACCGTAATGCCGATGGAGCGGTCGAAAAGCACTCGATTCGACTGGCTGCCGCCATCGTCACGCACGACCACGAGAGGACGCGACCCGTCATAATCGTCCGGCTCGCGTACGGACACGAGAATCGTATCGTAGGAGGATTTCAGCCGGTCACGGAGAAAATCACACAGCCACGCTTCGAGATCGGGTGGAAGCACTGCCGTCATGACTTGCCCGCCTTCAAGGCCTTGCTGAGATTGCCGGTCGTGGACTCCACGAGCAGGGTCTTTCGGTCGGTGCCGACCACCATGCATGTCGTACGGTGCGCGTGCTTGACCTCCTCGATCCGAAGGCCATCACGGTACGCGCCCGTGTCCACGGGAGCGTGGGCCTTGGCGTATTCGAGCGCCTTCTCGGCCGCACGACGTGTCATGGCCTTAACCCCGGCGGACTGCAGTATTTCGTCGAAATACCGATCGTTGAATTTAACCGTCACACCCAAGACCATCACCCCCTGTGCTCGGTCAATGGAATCTCGATCGTCGGCTGCCAGACCGTGAACGCGTTCACGTCACGGCTTGGATAGCCCGTGACCTCCCAGCATCGGCCGTCGTCCGGCATGGCGCGGATCCTGTCGCCCGGCATGATGTCAAGCATCGGATCCGCGGCCGTCAGATAGGCGGTGCTCGTGGTCTGGTCGCGCAAAGCATTGGGAGTCCTCATGCTGCTTGAGCTGGACAAAGCGCCGGCGAATTCCAAAACGTCGGGATCGGACCAATCCTCGCCCGTCAGCTCACCGCTGTACCGGTCCTTGACCGGCTTCGCACGAAGACGACGCCATTTGGTCGCACCAGGCATGCGCCAGCCATTGTTCGCGGTCAGTTCGTCAAGCAGGCTCATGGCAGGCCTCCAAGCTTGTAGGGTTTGAGCTTGGCTTTTTCGTCCTGCATGAGTGTGACCACGTCGAAGCTGGCGCTGGATCCGTTCGTGCTTTGCGATGTGACCAAGCCGGTCGGGCTCATGCCCGCGCGTTTGGCCACGTTGATGAGTACCTGCTGTACGTCCGGCGCACTGTCGTAGCCGGCATGAATCTCATAGTGGATGGCCGCGATGCCGACGGGGAAACCACCAGAGAGGGATTCCACCAGGCTGGTCTCCGGGTCATAGGCGTAGGCGAGCTTGTTGCCCTGCCTGTCCGTCAGGGATTCGATGCTGGTCACATGCCGTGCCGGCAGGCGAATCACACTGCCGCCACGCGTGTTGATCACGCCGGACAGTGCGACGTTCGGCATCACATGCCAGCCGCATTCGCGTCTGATGGCGGCCTGCGCCGCCTTCAATCGGAATCGTGCGTCATCCTGGAAAGCCGAAGGGTCGGCAATCATGTCAGGAATCGTCTTCTCGTCACTCATGCCGACCCCTTCATTTTTCAACCGCGTTTGAGCACGCCGGAATTCGTCAGACTGGTGATCAGCAGGTTGAACTGCCGGGCCAATTCGTTGTGCGCGTGTGCCAGGGCGTCGTACTCGTCCTTGGTCGGGGCGGCGACGGCATCGGCGATGGCGGAGTCGGCGGTGCCGGACGTGCTGCCGACGTTCGCCTGCCTCCCTCCGCCCAATACGGTTTCGCTGGCGGCGGGCGGCTCATAGACGCTGCCGTCGGTGGCGCCGATGGTCACCGCATTGCCCGCCTCGTCGACGAACACGACGTCCTCGACGTTCTGCGACGTGTCGACGATCGCCTTATCGGCCGGAGCGATGTGGTACTGTCTCACGACGGTTCACCTCACGCGCTCTTGCCCAAAGTGACCTTGACGAACGCCTTCGGATACTTGACCTGCAGGGCGAGACGTTCCTTCACGCGGAACGTGATCTTGTCGTTCGTGAAGTCGTTCTCGTGGCTGTTGGTGGATTCGACGGTCAGGCCGCTCTTGCGGTAGATGGCCGCGCCGGCCTTGAACGCGCCGACCAGCACGGTGCCCTTGGCGATGGCTTCGGTCACGACGGTCTTGAGACCCCACAAGGGCGGATTCTGCATGATGCCGCCATTGCCGTACTGTCCGGCGAAATAGCCGCCGCCATAATACTGGCCGTTGGAATCCTTAGACAGGCGGATCACCTGATAGTCAGCCGGATTGATGATCACCGCATCGGCGGAGAAGCCGGTGGCGGTGGAAATATCCGTGGTGGCCGCGAAGATGCGGTCCGGGTCGGAATCCTTGGCCTGCGCCTTGGTCTGGATGGCACGGTTCAGCAGGCCCTTGAGATTCGGATCGGTGCCGTTGCCGGACAGCAGTTGGATCTCCTCCTGCAGCTTGAGGTTGTACTGGGCGTGCTGGTTGATTTCGGACACGACGAACGGCAGGTCTTCGGCCATGTCGTCGGTGATCTTCCACCATGCGGCGATCTCATGCAGGCTGTCGGATTCCCATGTCGGATCCGGCAGGTGCAGCTGCGGCTTCTGTCCGCCTTCGGCGACGGTGGCGGCGGCGCCTTCAAGCTTGCCGTACACCGGGGATTTGATGGTGGTGCCGCTCATGGTGCCGGAGGCGAACAGGTCGGCCACGACCAGTGGACGCTCGTACGGCCAGACGCCGTTCTGGTCGGTCTGGGTCAGGAATGGCGCGTACCCGTCGCCGCCTTCGGCGTGGGTGTCGGTGTTCGCCTTGAATTCGGGCGTGGAGAACAGGCCCGCCTTCGTGGCGAGGACGCTCAGGCCCTTCGCCTGCAGGCTCTGCAGGTAGAAGTCGCCGAGGGTCTTGGCTTCGGCGTGCTTGCGTTCGCCCTTGGAGGCTCCGGCGAGCCTGTCGAGGTCTTCGCCGGCCTCCTTGAACAGGTCGATGCGCTCCTGCAGCTTCTTCGCTTCGGCGTAATGCTGCTTGAGTTCCTCCTGCTCGTTGTCGGTGATGTTCTCCATCCCCTTGGCGAGGATGGCCTGTGCCGCCTTCTTCTCGGCGGCGAGCTGATCCATGAGGTTCATGGATGTCTCCTTTCATTGGTTTTCCAGCGAGAAGAAGTCGCTGATGGTTTGATATTCCTTAACCCACTGCGGGTCAAAGCTCTTTTGATCTTTCTTCTTCGGGTCATCCGTGGAATCGTCCGGCTTGTCGCTGGAATCATCCGTGGAATCGTCGGCTGCGTCATCGTCCGGCTTCTTGTTGTCGGAGTCGATGCCGTCAAGCACTTCATGCAGGCTGTCGAGCGCGGCACGGAGCTTGCTTTCGTTGGACGCGCTGATCGCACGGCCGCTCTTGACCTCCAACACTTCGGCGCCCTGATTCGCGGCGACCTGCACGAGCGAGATCTCGAAGAGCTTGACCTGCCGGATCTCCCGATAGCCGTCCCACACGCTTTTCCCGTCCTGCACGAACGCGGTCTCCTCGGCGATGAAGCCGATGCTCATCTGATGGATGAGGCCCCGCTGCAACAGCTCATAGGCTCTCTTGCCTTCCGGCAGGTCAAGGTCGAGTCGGGCCGTGACCAGCAGGCCATGCTCGTCCTCCACCGCACTCAACGTTTCGCCGATGATGTCGGTCGGCTTATCATCCTTGTGCTGCCAGTGGATCGGGATGCCGGCGCCGGACCCGTCGAAATCCTTTTCGAGGGTGGCTGCGAAAGCGCCTTTGACGATCACGTCATCGTACAGGTCCTTGTCCCAAGTCGAGGCGTATCCGCTGAATATGCCCTCGCCTTGGCTATCGTCGAGGGACTTCAGTTCGAAGCCCCTGAAATCCAGTCTCATGAGTCCTCCTTGGTGAGCGCATCCCATTCCATGCGGAATTGCGCGTCGTACTGGTAGAGCCGTTTGAATTCGGCGAGCATGGCCTTCGCGTCCTCGCCGTTGACGGGATTGTTCTCCTGCGCGTTCTGTGTCCTGCCGCCGTCCTGTGGGCTGGGCTGGCCGCCCGTGGCCACGTTGAGCGGGGTGATGAGCTCGTCACCGCCGGGCACGCGAGGCATGTCCAGAATCTGACGTGCCTGATTCGTGGTCATGAACGGGCGCCCTGTCGCCGTGCTGAGCGCCTGATACTGTTCGCTCGTGGTGCCGCGCAGCTTCGCGTCCACGTTCGCCTTGACGTAGCAGTCCGGTTCGCCGACCGCTTCCGGCAGGCTCAGGTTCAACGCCTCCTCCAAGGCGACGATGTACGGCATCAGTTCCACGTTCCAGAGCTTTTCCTTGTAGGCGCCGATGTTGGAATTCGTGCCCGTCCTGAAGCCAATGTTCTCCGGACTGATCTGGAAGGCATTGCAGACCGCGATGTTGATGCGGTCACGCGCCTCCAAATCGTTCACGTCCACCGGCTTGAACACGTTATCTAGGGGGCGCATCTCCATGCCGTCCTTCAGGACGGGCCAGCCGCCCTCACGTCCGCCGCCCCTAATGTAGTTCCGCAGGCCGTTGGTGAAATCGTCGTAATCGTCCTGCGACTCCCACGGCATCTCCTTCGGCCGGTACACGTATCCGCCGGCCTGCATGCCGTTTCTGGCGATGTTGCGTCGATATTCCGCCATCGCCCTGGCTTCGGCCAATAGCGGGCGGAGCACGTTGCCCACGCCGTCACCGAACCGCAGGCCGGAGATGAAGCCGACGTCAAGATGGACGCGGGGATCCGGCAGGTCGAAATGCATGGCCTGCTGACTGTCCATCGTGAGCAAGTTCACGCCGGTGATCTCACCGAACGCGTTGCCGGAAAGCTGATAGCAGTCGGACGGAATGCGCCGCAACGTGAACCGGTCGCCGTCCATGCCGAGCAGGACCAGCCACCGGTCATCGAGGAGCATGTCACGAAGCAGCATGCTGATGAACCGGTAGCGGGTCATGCCGGGCAGTGGCGACGGGCGCTTCATCAGTCCGGCGAGTATCCCGTCTGTGACTTCCTCGGCGTCGCCTTGAGCGTTTTTGCGGTAGACCTTGAATGGTAGCGATGCGATGTTGCGGGTGATGAAGTCGATGACGACGCGGACCGCATATTCACGGCAGTACAGGCCGGACGCGTACCCGTAGAAGTCAGCATCGGATGGCCAGCTGTCCCCGCTCATGGCGATGTGGAGGCTCGTGGCCGGCGTCGGCACGCTGTCGGTTTCGGCCATTTTCATTTCGACCGTGGCCGCATTGTTGTGGAGGAGCCGATCAAGGAAGCCCATGGTTCTCCTCTCGATTTTAGAATCGGATCTTCACGCCGACGGACGGCATGTATTTCGGCTTGTCGTGTTCGATTTGCATGGTCTCCAAGGCGTAGAGCGCCTCGGACTCGGCGATCAGGCCGCTGACCTGCAATGCGCTCTTGCTACGATCCCATACCTCGACCTCACCCAAACGGCGGGGCACAGCCACGGTGACCTGCTGTTCGATGGCCGGCTGCGGCAGGTGTCGAAGCTTGCCCTCACGCACCCGGTCGAGAAAACGGCCGCAGCAGGCACCCAAACGAAATCCCTCGATGAGGTGTACCGTCCAGCCTTTTTCGGTCAGCGGATCCATGAAATCGACCGCCGGACAGCCCTTCGACTGCACGGCGATCTCGCAAATCGACGGCCAGTTCTCACGCAACAGGTCAAGATAGTGCGGCACCCACAGCATGCCGTCCCGCCGCGCGATCAATTCCACGTGCGGCAGGCCATCGGCACGCAGGCCGGCAGCGGCCACATACGTGGTCTGCCTATCAGCGCTCGTATCCACGGCCAACACCACGCGATTCTCGGCGGGAATACAGGAAGCGTTATCGGTGCCATGCGCCCACAATTTCGGATTGATGAAGGGGATGATGTCGGCCGTCACCCACTGGCAGAGCACTTCGGTGCGGAATGCGGCCTCGGTCATGCCATCGATATCGCTTCGAACACTGGCCACGGTCATCGGGCCATAGCCCAAGGATGGGTTAGCCTGCCTGATGGCATCAATATCATCCACAGGGCACTTGTCGGGCGCCGACCATTCGAAATAGCCGAAGCTCGCATCCTGCTCGCCATTGACGAGCGCCTCGGCGGCATCCGTGCCGTCAGCGACGTACTGGCTCCAAACGTCCACGAGCTTGCGGCCCTTGTCCACCTGCTTGCGCAAGGCCACACTACGATAATCACCCGCATTGCTGATGCCCCACAATTGGCTCGACCAGACGGCCTTCGTGGTCTGACTGACCGCATTCCAACCATCGTCCGTATGCTGTTCACGCAATTCGTCGAAAATCACACGAGCCGCACTCTTCGCACGAATGTTCTTGTCGGCGCGCACGATGTACTTGGCCTTCGACTTCAACACGATGGACTCCTCACCATTCGTGTTGACGAATTTCTGCGTCATGGAAGCCAATTCAGGCACCACGAGGTCGGACTCCTCATCGGTCTCAGGACGCGGATTACACCACTCCTTCACCTGCGAATACGGCCCCTTGGCATTGTCAAGCGTCTGGGCGGCACCGACCACCAAAAACTTCACCGGCGGCACACGCTCCGGATGCCTGTTGGAATCCACGAACAGCCACCAAGCGGCCAAAACGCCCATCAACATGGTCTTGCCGTTCTGACGGGCCACGAGCACGATGACCTTGCGGAAACGATACGAGCCATCCTCCAGCAGCTCCAAGGCATGAACCAGAAGCCAGCACTGCCACGGATAAAGATGCACCTTCAACATGATTTCAGCGAAGGCGATCACCGCGAAACCATTGCTCGTCTCCTTGGTGAGCGGTCTTAACGGCGGTGTGAAAATCCGCGGAAGCGTCACACCATGCTTCTCATCATCGATGACACCGAAAACCTCAAGATTCTCAGACACCATCACGCCACCTCAGCCGAACCGCTTCATGAACTCGTCCATCGCCACGACCTTGCCGTTCCTTGACTCCTCCGCCCTCGGCTCAGACTTCGGCTTCGCCGGACGACCAACCTTCGCCGGAGCATCAACAGTAAGGCCGAGGCTCTGGCAGTATTTCAGGAACGTCGGCAGCGAAACGTTATCGAGCTTGCCGTTCTCGTCGATGAAACCAGTCTCGCAAATCGAATCAATCCGCTTCGCAACCACGCGAGCCGCAGCAACCACAGCGGAATTCACAGCCTTAAGGTCAGCATTCCGCAAAGAACGCTCCAAGGCATCAACCACGGAATCATGAGGAAACTTCGCAGTCACATCACACCTCCTCCGGCCCACGCGCGACCCGCCACCAATTTCACTCGTCGGGGAGAGAAACCGCAACCACGCGAATGGGGTGCCTCTCCGGACGGGTTTTCAGGATTTCACCGCCCCTACCCCATCAATCGGATTCAAACGTTTTCTTGTTGTCTTCCTTTTAGGCTGTCTTGATCCATTGTCTTGACAGTGTTCCGATCGGTGCGGGCGGGTCGCCGTTGCCGCGCAGCCGGTTGCAGCTCGTGTGGCTTGGTCGGAAGCCGGCCGGATCATGCTGCAGTTCGGGGTGCTTGCTGACTGGGAACATGTGGTCGAGGTTGTAGGAATCGTCGGTCGTGTTCTGTTTGGCCGCGTAGTCGATGGGCATGCCGCACAGCCAGCAGACGAGATGCTTCGATGCGCATTCCTGGAAGAATCTGATGCGATCCTTCTCGAACTGGCGGGTGTGCTTGCGAACTGTCGACATGCTCACCTCCTTGCGTGGTGCTTCGTGTGGGAGTCGAACTCACGGTAGGGAGAGAACCAAGTGATTGAGGGAAGAGCCCTACTTGCCTGCCGGGCCGAAGCGTGTGCCCCCTGCTTGAATGGCGGGGGGCTGTGCATGAACCGTTCCGGTGGGCGGCTCAGGTAACTGTTTCTACGGCTTGGTAGATCAGCTAATAGTTAAGCCCCGAGCTTGGTTGCTTGGGGCTTGCTAATTCTCAGTTCCGATTATCTCGTACTGACGTACGTTAGTATACCATTTTATCGGTGACAGTCAAGTTGTGCGGCGAGTTCTCCGAGGTTGAAGACGTACTGGTTCTTGATGTTTGTCGGCGTGGCGTGGAGTTTGCCTCGGCGGAGCCATTGGCTTATGCGGTTGCGTGATATCGATAGGCCGTAGCGTTTGAGTTCGGTGGCGGCGTCGCTTGGCGTGCCGGTGATCTGCAATTCCCATAGCTTCCTGTCTCGTTCGGCTTTGATTGCTGGTACTGGCCATTCTCCGCCGCAGGTGCAGGTTGCCGTCAATGCGTCTGGCGGGGCTTGGAGTTGCCGGTTGCAGTGTGGGCATGTGCCTATGAGGATCATGTCTTCGGCTGGCGTGAGGGCTTGGTTGTTGCGTCTGATGATGCGTTGCAGTTGCCGGTAGTCGTCTTCGATGGTGGGCATGTTGAGTACCGTGTGTCGGCTGGCGAGGATCCGCTTCCATGCCTTGTCCCAACGCAGGTTAGCATATGCCGTGTTGATTTTGCCTGCGGTTTCGGCTAGCCATTGGCTGCTCGTGTCGATGAGGTCGAGCGCGTGCTGGTAGAGTGGGAGTGGCGCGTCACCGTTGCTTGGCGTGCGGGTGCGTTTGCCGATGTGTGCTTGTTTGAGGCTGAGGCTGTGCAATGCTGGCAGTTGTTCGTGTCCGAGCCGGTAGATCATTCGCCAGTAGTCTTTTTGGCAGTTACCACAGATCCAGTTGGCTGGCTTGACTTGTGTTCCGCAGGTGGGGCATTTCACGAGTTTGCTCTCCTAGTTCGCTTGCGATTATCGGGTATGGGACTTGTAGGATTCGTGCGATGTCGTGCCAGTCGACTTTGTTGGCGGCTAGTCTGTGTGCTTGGTCTTTCTGTGTTTTAGTGAGCATGAGGGCCTATCGTGATGATTTCTTCCTCGTCGTCCACGTCGATGATGTGGACTGGGATGTGGAGTATGCCGTTGGCTGTTTTCGCGTAGGCGATGGCGATGGCGAGAGTCTGATAATCCTCGCCTAGACTGCCGCCAGTATCACTGAGAAGCCGGTAGGTCATCGTCCACCTAACCATGCGATAAGCATCAGGATGACGTATGTCAGAAGGATGATTACTATTGCTGATTCGTAGGTCATTTCGCGTCCTCGCTTTGGTTGTTTTTCTTGTCGAATTTCGGTGAGAATATTGAGTCGGCATTGCCGAGCATCTCCCTGCAATGCTTGTATGCCTCGTCGTATGCTTCGAGACGGCCAAGAGCAACGTCATCAATCCATGGCGTGTACTGCTTGTACACCAGTTCCTCACGAGCCTCACGCCCCTTCTCGCTAAGCCAGTGGGCAAACTCGTACAGGGCTTCGTCGCTATCTTTTGACATCATTCCTCGCTTTGATTCGGCACCTCGGAAGGCATCGAACCGCTATATCCGAGCATCGACCGGCACTTGCCGATGACAAACTCATAAGCGCTGGTCATACCGTCGTAGAAGTTGTACTTTTCCAACAGCTCCTTGTCGGGATTATCTGACTCGTGATTGGCTTTATTCCATTCCTCATTGAGCCAGTCGATGAGTTCGTTGAGGGTCTTATCTTTCTCACTTACGTTCGTTGCCATGATTGTTCCCTTCCTTGTTGAGTCGATGCAGGTAGACATCGAAGTCGTTTTTTCCGTGGCAGAAGTCGATGACGGATTCGAATGCGTGTGCGGCTCCGCGGAAGCTGGAGCTGTCGTGCGGACAGTTTTCCGCTTCGGCTTTACGAGCCTGATACCGTGCGCCTTTGAGGCATAATGTGCAGAAGTCGATCACTTCCTCAATGGTCGGCTTCTCGCCTTGTCCGTTCATTGGGTCTCCTTGTTGAGTTGGTCTGCCAGCTGGCAGGCGGTTTGGTCTGGCTGTGCGGTTTCGATTGTGCGATGCAGTGCGGCTAGCACGTGGTCGCATTGCCATGAATGTACGTGTGGTTTCGAGGGTGGGATGCCGCTCATTCTGGCGCGGCGTTGACACCAGCCCTTCCACTGGCGCGTCCAGTCCGTGACGGTGCGGATCTCGCCATGATGACGTGCCGTGAAAGCATTCCAGGCTTCGGAAAGGTCAAGGTCAGGAAAGGCCTTGATGATCTCGCCGTTGGCGTGGGCTTTCTCTCTTGCTTGTTCGAAGTCGGTGATGCTGATTTCTTTTGGAAAAGAAGAATGAAATTCTTCTTTTTCTTTCTTTTGGGTTCTGGTGTTCTGGTGTTCTGGTGTTTGTCCCGATGTAACATCGTTACAGTCCCGATGTAACGGCGTTACATCTGTGGTTTCGCGGTATTTGGCTACTCGGTCTGCGGTCTTCCTGCGGACGTGCATGACCTGTTCCATACTGCGGTTATGCTCGAGATAGTCATGGATCATCCACCCTTCCTCGACCTCCTCGAGCATTCCCACGTCGCAGAGGGCTTGGAGCTGTTCGTCGGTGGCTCCGATGACGAAGCGCATGGTCCGGCGCGGAATGAAACCGTCCGTGAGATGGTCTCCGCAGTAGGTGAGCGCCATGCAGAACGCGCCGATCGCGTCCATGTGCCCACTGCGGCACAGTTCCTGCACCTTGTCGTTCGTGTAGAAGCCGTTCACCAATTGCACGTATCCGCGCCTAGCCATTTATTTCTCTCCTTCCTTCATCTTTCTCCGGTACGCATTACGACGATCATGCTTGGGAATGGTGCCGGCCCGCCCGGTATGCCGTTCGTCTCGAACCGCAGTCGGCCTTTGAGGAACCTGACCTCCGCACGGTTGAGAATGAATTGTTGGAACCAGCGGGTATCCGTGCGAGCCGGCAGAAGCATGACGACGAGGGTGTCTTTGCGACTGGCTTCCATGCTGCACTTGCGCACCCATTCCGAGATCGCCTTGCCATATGGCGGATTGCAGAATACCGTCTCTCCCCCCCCACTCATGATTGAAGGCGCTGTTTCCAGCCGTGTAGTATTTTGAACATTTGTGGTTCGTTTCGCTGCTGGCTGCATCCAAGGTGAAGTGAAACTCACTGTCCAGCCGAGAGAACAAGTCCGTTGGCGTTTCCCAGTCCATGCGATTCGACATGTAGGCTGCACCGCCAGAATCGGTAAAACCGCTCATTGTGTTTCTCCTTTCAGGACGGCGAGCATCGTATCCTCGCATTCGGGTGCGGGCAGAGGTTGCGGGGTGGAAACGTCGCGATAGTAGTCGAGCAGTTCCACGTTGGATGGATGGCATTCCGGGTCGTCTTCGTCGAAATAGCTTCCGTCCGTATGCTGCGGGCAGAAGAAACGTGGACGGTCATCATTATCGTAAAGGCAAACCCAATCCTCGCTTTCCTCGACTTCCTCCGTCGCGTCGAATTCGTCGTAACTCCAGTCGTATTCGACGCCTTCCCATCGTGTTTCGCAGCCGGGATAGTTGCATTTCGGACGGACGAACACATGCGTGTCGAAGCTCATTCCGTTTTCTCCTTTTCGTTTTCGATTTCCACGATCTTGCGAATGATTAACCCGACGACTTGGTGCGGCGTGTTGCTGTCTGCCAGAGCTGTCCAGATTTCCTTCAAGCCCAGTTCAGGTTCGTCCGGTTCCGGTGGGAAGAACTTGTTGAGCCTGTCACGCAGGGCGATGGCAGTCTCAGTGGGCACGAGCACGCATGTGCCACCGGAAGAGTCTATGACGGCTCTCGGCGAGAGGTTCATGGCATGAAAATCATCTGGGCTGAATTCAATGCCAATCGTGTTCTCATACACCGTGTCCTTGATGTTCATTTTCAGTTCTCCTTCTTGGTTTTTTTCTGCTTTCCATTCCTTGTGGTGGAAGGTTCGCGCATGCAACTCACTGCACGGCTCCCAGTAGAAGATGTCGGCGCAGGGACAGTATTCGGATGCGAACCACTTGTCGCAGATCGGACAGTGGAACACGTTGCGGTATCTGGCTGGTGGGAGGAGACAAGTGTGTTCGGTCATCGTCCTATCTTTCTTTTGAGCATGTCTGCCAGTTGCTTGTTTTTCTGTTTCCGGTATTTGCAGTCGAGTCGCGGATTCTGCGCTTTCGGGCACCGGTCTGGGCCTGTTGCGCAATGTCCGCATTCGGGACATTGGCGGAATTGCAATGGTGTGGTGAATCCGTCAAGCATTACGGCTCCTTTCACACACCACTTGCAGTTTGGACGGCTGATAATGGTAGGTTTTCGGATGGCTGTAGAGGTAGTCCCAAAACTCGTTGAGGTGGTCGGTGACGGTGCGGTTCGAGGATTCGGTTTGCGGTGGCATGGCGTCCCGATGGTCTGCGATGTCCGCAACCTGCCTACCAAACTCGGTAACCTGGAATGCGCCGAGCTGTGGCTCCGTAACAACGCCTTCGCGCTTCAAAACGTTGACGGTGCGTCGTGGGCCGTCACCCTCTCCGATGGAATGGCCTGCGATGATGCGACGTAATGCCATCATCTGCGGAGCCGTGTAAACGTGTCCGCGAATGTTGTAGCCAACATAATGTCCCATTTCACACCTCCCCGTTTTCGTCTGGGCCGAGCGGTAGCAGATCATTCAAGAGGAAGGCGAACAGGCGTAGGGGAATCCACACGAGCGGCTTGCCTTTGACGTTGAGCGGTTCTGCCATCATCTGCACGACTTCCGGCACTGGTGACGTGGCGAAGGGCGCCGTGAATCGGTCGAGCATGTCGCGGCTCATTATCGCCATCTGGCCGTCCATGTGTTCCAGTCCGAGGCCCTTGCGATGCTGTACCAGCACACCGTATTCGGTGTCGAGGTGGCTCATTTCGTCCACGAGTTCGGCATAGTGTGCCGCGTAGTCCGGCTTCTTCGTATCCTTGCATTCGACACACACCTTGTGGCCCCAGAAAAGGACTCCGGTGATGTCTCCCATGTCGTTGGTTCCATGCAGGGCCATGCGGTCGATACGCTCGTCCCACACCGCCCACCTGAGATAGCGGACGGTTGCGGTCTCGAACTTCGTGCCCTTCTGCTTCGGAGGATTGCTCATTAGAAATCGTTCTCCCCGCCGAATTCGTCGGCATTATTGGCGGCTGGTGCGCCCCACGGGTCGGCTGGCGCACCCCAACCGCCCGACGTGGGCTGTTGAGACGGAGCCTGAGCTTGCATCGGAGCCATGTTCTGTCCACCGCCGTTCGCATGCTGGATTCTCGCCACTTGCGCCGTCGCATAACGCAGGGATGGGCCGATTTCATCCACCTGCATCTCCACGATGGTGCGCTGGGTGCCATCCTTGGCCTGATAGGTGCGCTGTTGCAAACGCCCCTGCGCGATCACCCGCATGCCCTTATGCAAGGACTGGGCGCAGTGCGCGGCCAAGTCCCGCCATGCGGTGCAACGCATGAACAGCGCATCCCCGTCCTCCCACTGGTTAGACTGCTTGTTGAAAGTGCGTGGTGTGGCTGCGATGCTGAAATTGCAGACGGCATCACCCTTGCTCGTGGTGCGGGTTTCCGGCTCGGCGGTGAGATTTCCCACCACGGTGATGATTGTTTCGCCTGCCATCACTCGGCCTCCTTGATGTTGAAGATACGCATCAAAGCGCCCTCTGCTTGGGCGAAAGCGTCGGCGCGTCCGTCGTTGTACTCGTAGCTGATATAGGTGTTCTTCGCCTTATCAGCCTCGGAATACTGCTCATCAAGCCACTTCATGTACTCGCTAATCTTCTCGTCCATCACTCCCCACCCCTGCTATAGTTCGCCTTCAGATCCATCAATTCGCCTGCCATCATGCCTCCTTCTTCTCTTCAGCCGCTTCTTCCGGCTGATGCTGTTTGCGGTATTCTTCGATTGCCTGCATCGTGCGTTGCTTGAGCACGTCCTTGCTGGCGGTCAGATTCTCGGCATCAATCCGGCTGAGCTGTGTAGCCGACGTGATGCCGGACAATCCAGTATGAGAGTGGAAGACGAATTGCGCCATGTCCGCCGAGTCCACGCCACACTCGTGAAGCAGGCCGTTGATCGCGTCGGCCTGTGCCTTGGATGCCATCTGCTGTGTCGGCTGGACTGGCTGGTCTTCCACGACGGTTGCCGGTACCGTCTGCATGTTGTCGGCCTGACTCATTTCGTCAGCCGTATACAGGCCGCTCAATTCCATCGGGAAAGCCTTGCGCAATGCCAATGCTTCGGCGCATTTGCCGAGCATGAGGGCTGGTTTGGAAGACCACATGCTGTTCGGCACCTGCTTGCCGGTCGTCTTGTCGAAGCGAGTGCCGACGTATTCGCGGTAGAGGGCTACGGCTGAGAATTGGCCTTCGCCGCGTACGATCGTCGCCTTCGCGGCCACAGGTGGAGCATCCCAGATCCATGCATCGTGCCAGCCGCCTTTAGGGTCGCACCAGAGAATGTCCGGCGCGCTATAGCGTTCGTGGCTTGCGTCGGCGGCACGGCGGGCGATCAGACGGAAACCGTCGATGCCGACCTGAATGGTCTGCTTGGTCACCCACTCGTTACCTACCTTGACACGTCGTCCGATCATGTAGATCTGCTTCGAGAATGGGTCGAGGCCGGTGCGTTGCGCCTGATTGAGGAACAGCATCAGGTCGCCCTGACCTGCGTTTTCCACGCCGAGGGCCTGCAATGCGGCCATCTGCTGTTCGGTGAAATTGTTCTGGTCTTTGGTGAGTACGAGATCACTGCTCATTGCTGTTGTTTCCTTCCAATAGTTTGAGGGTGTTGGCGATTTGGCTGGCCTGGAATGCCTTGTTGACGAATCCGCGCGGCAATCGCAATGTGACGGTTTGCGGACGGCCCGGCTTATATTCGACCCCGGGCGGCAATTCGCCACCGTGAGCGCGGATCAGATTCTCAAGGAATTCGTCGGTCATGGCTTCCGGCTTCGGATAATTGCGTTGCTCCCACGAATTCCGCCCTCCGGACAATGGCTCCTTCATGTCGTGCAGACAATCGGCATAGGCGAGCGGATCTTTCACCGTATAGCCGCCGTTGGAGCCTTTGGTCAGGATGATGGTCCCCGCATCCATGCCGTTGAAGTTGCAGTCTTCGATGTCTCCGCCGTCATGGTCTTGCGCCCACGCGGCCTTCGCGGCCTTGAGCAGGACGCTGTTGCGCTTGTCGATGATCGTGCTGGCTATGATGATGGCTCGCAGTTCGTCCGGCCTCGTGTTGCTGAAATCGAATTCTTCACTCATGGTCGATCTCCTTCATGAAAACAATCCAATGTGTGCCGGTGCGATTCGGCTGCTTGTTGCCGAAAAGCGGCTTGTACGTGGTGAGTTTGAGAATCTGCGAGACGGGTATCTGTGTTTCATTCCATTTGAAAATCAGCACGCCATGCTCTTTCAGGACACGGAAACATTCGGCGAACATGGTCTTGATGTCGGTTTGCCATGTCTCTTGGTCGAGGCATCCGTATTTCTGCGCCATGTAGCTCGTCTCTCCCGCATTGCGCAGGTGCGGTGGATCGAGCACAACCATGCGGAACGTCTCGTCAGGGAACGGCAGATCACGGTAGTCCATCAGCATGTCCGGCTTGACATCGAACCTGCGTCCATCACATAGTTCCCAAGTTTCGTCGCGCACGTCACCGAAAAGCACACGGCTGTCCGCCTTGTCGAACCAGAACATTCGCCCGCCGCAGGCAGGGTCGAGAACTGGCTGATATGCGCTCATTTGTCTACGGCTCCTTCCTTGAGTGCCTTGAGTAGTGCGGCCATGCTTCGGCGGGTTCTCAGAATGTCGTTGAGGAAGTCATGTTCGGCGAAAACGAAGCAATCGTCATTCTTGATTGCCTCATAGGAGGCGCGGCGGATGCGGATGGTTTCGTTGGCGAGGTCATCAAGAATGGTGATGTACCGTTCGAGCTGGCGGACGGGATTGGCATAGTCTTCGTAGTCTTCGCCCGCATTGACTTCGCACCATTTCTCGTGGCTGACGTAGGCTTTGCGCCTGTCAAGCTCGCTGGCTACGGACTGCTCGGCGAACTTCTCGTTGGCCTTGTCGTTTTCGGTGCTGGTTGGTTTCTTGTCGGTCATGATGGTTTCCTTTCCTTCGGTGGTTTTCATGCCGCCCGGCTTACGTGCGGCGGGGAGCTTGTTTTCCTTGCGGAGCCGTTTCAGATTGGGGTTGAGGGTATCACTGCCGATGTGCAATGTCGTCTTGGCCTCACGGACTGTCGGCTGACGACCGTTCAGGCGCATGAATTGCATCCAATAGTCGAGGATGCGTCGGCGCGCCTGCCATTCGGAGACGGCTTTGGCCTGCTCGGCGGTGAGCCGGTTCGGCGTGAGTTTCGACCATGCTTCGCAGGTCTTATCGTCCGGATGCATGATGTCTCTCACCGGCTTCTCCTTCCTTGGCTTGTTTTCGGCTGGCTTTCCTTGCCTGCCTAGTATTGGCATTGGGTCTTGCGGCCTGTGCGCGCGAAGGGCGGCGATGTCAGCCGCAAAATCCGTCCAATCGGTTCCTTCGGCTTCGTCACTCATTGCGTTTCACCTCGCATTCTCTGTATCTCCTTCTCGTGCTCTGTGACGAATCGGTCGATGTCGATACCCTGTTCGCTCAGGGTGGGTGGCTCGTGATGGCTGACCCTGGAACCCTTCAGCTTGGCTTGGCT
>ERZ773263.540-NODE-540-length-26189-cov-5.717494_pt1 | contig 26189 bp, 23 predicted proteins | sample MGYA00511076_ERZ773263 | MGnify/ENA primary metagenome ERZ773263 (study PRJEB29015, sample SAMEA2738155) | human oral metagenome | biome: human oral; feature: human-associated habitat; material: saliva | place: China | collected 2195 ... | reverse complement strand
TTTTCTAATATCAAGAACAGTTTTAGTCATATTATACCTCCGAAAGTTTTTTGGACAAAGTTGTATAAACTCTCTTTCTTATTTCTTCATTTTCTATTAAATCAATAGTTTCGGCGAATTTTGATTCCAAAATCAATCTCTTGGCTTCAGATTCACTAAAACCACGACTCATAATGTAAAATAGTATATTTTCATCAATTTTCCCCGCACTCGCTGCATGAATTCCTTCAACATCATCTTCAGTACAAAGCAAAATCGGAACTGCAACATTTTTTATATCATCAGAAAGTAATGTTACATATTCTTCTTCGGATCCCTTTGAAGTTGATGAACCACGTTTAAAGTCAATAGTAACTTTACAAGTCTTTTGAGCTCTATCAGCTAATGCTCCCTTAATCGCCAAATCATAATTTGTAGCACGTCCTCTTTGAGTTGCCACATAATTAAAATCTAATTTTTGTTCGTTTTTGCCGAAATAAATAGAATTTACGTTGACATTTGAATTATTATCAACGAGATCTCCTATATAGGAAACATAATTTTCTCTGCCTCCTAAATCAACTTGAACAAATTCAACATTTGCATTTTCTTTAACTCTATAATAAACGCTCTGAATGCTCAAAACCTCCAAAGAAAATCTTTGAGAAATGTAAATTTTAACATCACTGTTTTCTTCAGCTTCAATTTCTATAATTGAATGTCTGAACCCTTTAACACTTTCTCTTGAAAAATAATCCAAAGTTAAGTTTAAAGTCGAATTTTCTTCAGCTCTTACCTTTATAACATCGACTAATTGATTATTTTCTTCGATTAATTCCAATGAAACAACTTTATTTAACGGATTTTCTTTTGTTGAAATAAAATCCATTTTTAGATTTGTAAAGCCTTTTAATTTTTCAGTCAATTCATTTGAAAACGAAAATTTTTCATAAGAAAAATCCAAATTTTTATTTTCACTCTTAATTAAAGAATATTCTTTTAGATTCAGATTAGGTAATAGTACTTCTGTATTATTAACTCTTGTTGCATTCCAAGTATTACTTGGTATAAAATTTCCTCTCATACAGACACCTCCTAACCAATAGTTCCTTCAAGTTCAAGATTAATCAAAGCATTCATTTCAACAGCATATTCCAAAGGCAATTCTTTTGCAATAGGTTCTGCAAAACCTCTTACAATCATAGCTTTTGCCTCTTCTTCAGGAATACCACGCGTCATAAGGTAAAAAATTACATCGTCATCAATTCTACCTATTTTTGCTTCGTGTCCCAAATCAATATCAGATGTTCGAATATTTATAACAGGAATTGTATCTGATTGAGATTCCTGATCCAACATTAAGGATTCACAAGTTACAGTTGATTTACAGCCGGGACAATTAGATTTTACATCTACAAGGCCTCTATAAATTGCAACTCCATTACCCTTAGATATGGATTTTGAATTTATTGATGAGCTTGTTCTTGGAGCTGCATGAATTACTTTAGCACCGGTATCCAAATATTGATCTTTACCTGCAAAAGTTATTCCGGTAAATTCGCTTTTTGCTCCTTCTCCTCTCAACACACTCATTGGATATAATAGACTTACCTTTGAACCGAAAGATCCTGAAACCCATTCAATAGTTCCATTTTCATCAACAATTGCTCTTTTTGTATTTAAGTTATACATATTTCTTGACCAATTTTCTATTGTAGAATATCTTAAAGTTGCATTTTTCTTTATGAAAAGTTCAACTGCTCCGGCGTGAACATTTAAAACATTATATTTCGGCGCGGAACAGCCTTCGATAAAATGACAATACGCTCCTTCTTCAACAATGATTAAAGTATGTTCAAATTGCCCTGCTCCCGGTGCATTAAGTCTGAAATATGATTGTAGTGGAATACTTACATTAACTCCCTTTGGAACATAAACAAAAGAGCCACCACTCCAAACTGCATAATGTAGCGCAGCATATCTATGATCTTCAGGTTTTATACAAGTCATAAAATATTCTTTTATTATATCAGGATATTCTCTTACGGCAGTTTCAAAATCTGTATAAATAACTCCTTGTTTCCTCATTTTCTCAGTTAAGCTATGATAAACAACTTCACTGTCGTATTGAGCTCCAACTCCTGAAAGTGCACTTTTATATTCCGCTTCCGGAATACCAAGTGCATCAAATGTTCCCTTAATATCCTCAGGCAACTCATTCCAATCTTCACTCATTTTTGCGTCCGGACGAATATATGTTGTAATCTCATTTATATCAACAGGAGACAAATCAGGTCCCCAATTTGGATTTTTAGATTTTTCAAAAACTTCCAATGCTTTAAGTCTTAATTCCAACATCCAGTCAGGTTCATTTTTCTCTTTGGAAATTTGCATAACAATATCACGAGTTAAGCCTTTTTCAGTTTTTGAAAAATACCTTACTTCGTTTTTTATATCATAGACACCTCTGTCCATTTCTTCTACTTGCGTTTTTTTTCTTTCTGATGTCATAACTACACCTCTTGTTCAACCCAAGAATAACCTTCTTTTTGAATTTTATCAATCAAAGAAGCATCTGATGTTTTAACAATTTTGCCATCATACAAAACATGTACATAATCCGGTTTGATTCTTGATAAAATTGCTCTGTGATGAGTTATGATTAAAATTGATTTATTTTCACTTTTAAATTTTTCAACATTTTCAGAAACAACCTTAACTGCATCAATATCAAGTCCGGAATCAGTTTCATCCAACATTACAAGTGCAGGATTTAACATAACCATTTGTAAAATTTCAGTTTTTTTCTTTTCTCCACCGGAAAAGCCGACATTCAAATATCTTTGAGCATAAGAAGCATCCATAGTTAAACTTTCCATTTTTTCTTCAAGCTCTCTTTGAAATTCAATAACACTTTCTTTTTCCCCTGTTATTGACATTCTTGAAGCTCTGATGAAATTTGAAACTGTAACTCCAGGAACTTCTTCCGGATTTTGAAAAGACATAAACATTCCAAGTTTTGCTCTTTCATCCGCTCTTAATTCATTTATGTTTTCACCCTTAAAAAATATGTCGCCCTTTGTAACTTCATAATTAGGATGAGCCATAATAGCATTAGTAAGTGTAGATTTTCCCGCTCCATTAGGTCCCATGATGACATGAACCTTTCCTTCAAAAATATCCAAATCGATACCTTTTAAAATCTCTTTATCTCCAACATTAACATGGAGATTTTTTACCTCTAATATTTTCATATATGTTACTCCTTATAGTAGTTTTATTTAGCATAATTGTGATACCCAAAGGGCAGGACAATAAACTAATATGTACAATTTGCCAAATACTAAAGGCTAGAAATTTCTAACTAACAAAATAGTCAAAAGACCATCATCTGAATAAGAAACTATCGCCTCATCAACCATAGAACCTAAAGTATCTATATTTGATATATCACTTGAATTGCTTCCTAATCCTATTAAATTATCATAATAATTTTCAAACTCCGGAAGTCTTGCAGAATTCGAAATTCTATTTAATTCTTCTAAATCTTTCGGTTTTATTTTAACATTCCCCTCAGCAATAACTCTTAGGGAATCTTTTTCTATTTTAAAATCTATTTTTAAATCTTGAACTCTTTTACTAAAATAATAATGTACTAGACCACTAACAATCAACTTTGCACAATTTTCTTCATTTTTTATTGTATTCAAAGATATTCCTCCTCTTTTTTATCAAAAAATCTAGAATTTCTGATTGACTCAAAAATCGGAACTAAAGTTGCAGCAACAAAACCTCCTGAAAATCCGTTGTTATAAAGATTTAATCCTCCATGTAAAAGTCCAACACTGGAAACAATAGATACATGACAAAAGCCCGCAACCATCCCGGCAATAAGACCATACTCTCCGGCAACCGGAGCTAAATTCGTTGCAAATAGAATAGTAACTGTTGCAGAAACACTATGTGGATTATAAATGTTTAAAAAGTATGCAATCAATGTTCCTACAAGAATTGGTAACACATTTCTAATATGTTTTCCGAATATTCCAAAACCAAAAATCGTAAATATCCCTCCAAGAATCGGTCCGTTTAAAGGTTGATTCATAATCAAAACATAAGTAGTATATATAATTCCAAGTGCAGCCATATTAATCATGCTGACACCTCTACCATAAATATTCCCAAAATCAGATGGAGCCCTACCACTATTCTTTAATAAATTTCCTAAATTTTTAAAACTAAATCCATTTAGATAAAATCCCAAAGCAAAAACTATGATAAAAAATATATACATTATAATTGCAATTTGTAAATTTCCATCACTTACAACATTTACATTTTTAACTTCTAAATTGAAAGATTTAAAAACTCCTTGAATGAAAAGTCCAATAACTCCACATGTAAAACCAATATTATATAGACTGTATCCTTGATGAAAGCGTAAAAACGAAGATGAAAGTGCAGGAATAATCATTCCAATAAGAATACCAACTGCATAAGAAATAACTAATCCTTTAAAAAATGGAAATCCAATCCCAAAACAAATATAACTTACAACAGGACCAAGTGCAGTACCAAACAGACTATTCATAGTCAATGTATTAAATTTTAAACCTTCAATTTTACCATAAAGGTAAACTCCGAAAGTTATCGGAATTGTATTAAATAGATTTTTTCCAAAAAGGGAAAAACCAAAAAGCGTAAAAAGTGCCGCTATAATAGGACCCGTCAATAATTGTTGCCTTCTCCACAACACAAAAGATGCAAGTAACATAAGAAAACCGGCATTTAAAAATGTTGCTCCTATTCCTCCTACCGCCATATAATCAGTAAGTAGATGACTTGGAGATTTTAAAATATTAATATAACCGTCTAAAATTTCTTTAGGACTGTTAAAAAGAAAGCCAACAGACATCGCTAAAATAGAAAATATAAATATTGCATCATATCTATAATGGTTTTTTACATATATCTTTTCTCTACTCAACACATTTCCTCCAAAATTTTCTCACATATATTGTAACATATTAAAAAAGAAATGTGAATAACTAAAGTACTTAAATATAAAAAAGATTATAAAATTTAGTGTCGACAAAAAAATTATTTATTTTCTTATCGATATTTATTATTAATAACAAGTTTTAAAAAAATATCCATTTTATATAATTATATCTCTTAAAGACGTTTTCGTCGCTAATTAAATTATACAACTTATATTAATAATTTTCAAGAATAATACTGGACTTAATTATATTTATAATAAAGTTATATATAGCAAAAAAGCAAGTTAGTTTTAAAATAACTTGCTTTTCTTTAATTAAAAATTTATTAAATCAACTCTTTCTTATATTCATCTAAATACAAAACATTTACCATATTTGACCAGTTTAGTATTGACCCTATAAAATCTTGAATATCCAATCCAGGCATTTCGTAAGTATTTTCATCACAAACCGTTCCGGTTGCATCTTCTATAAAATAGACCTTAAAATTTTTATCAGCTGCAACTATAGAAGTAAACAAACAACAATATTCAGTATTAAAGCCACAAATAACCAATTCAGTGATACCTTCATTTTTTAAAATTTTTTCAAGATTAGTATTGAAAAATGAGTCAGGCTTACTTTTCTCAACTATATATTTTGCATTTATATCCAAATTATCTATTATTTCAATACCTTCACAATTTTTGTATAAAGGGCTTTCAACATTTTCATCAAGATGTTTTGTAAAAATAATTGGCATATTTTTACATTTAAAAGCCTCAATCAACCACCTAATTTTATCTATTTCATTACTACAATCTCTTTGACTTATTATCCCTTTCTGTAAATCAATTACAAGTAATGCTCTCATATATTACCTCCATTAAAATAATTATTCTATACTTATTCCATTTGATAAATCAAAAATTGGAATAGCTATTGCAAATACAATGAATGCTACAAATAGGGAGATTAAAACTATAATTAAAGGTTGTAAATACTGTAAAATTTTATCAACTGAATAATTTATTTTTGAATCATAGTATTCCGTTGCACTCTCTAATATTTCAACTAAATTTTCACTACTTTCTCCTATTGCAAGCATGTTTATAAATGCGGGATTAAAAATCAATTCGTCATTTAAAGATTTTGAAATCAAATTACCGTTTTTTACTTCCAAAATTGCTCTGTCCAAATGTTCTTGTATAAATACATTTCTAGTAGAATTTTTTATTATCTCCAAACTATCAACTATATTTATATTCCCATTAAGCAAGATAGTAAAGTTTTTTGCGATTACCGAAGTTATATAATTTTGATAATGCGATTTTATATATGGAATTTTAAATATCAATTTTCCAAAAAATCTTCTAACTTTATATTTTTTTGAAATTAGTTTTAGCAATATGATAAAAACCAAGATTCCTAAAATAATATAAAGATAATTATATTTAACAAAATCAATGCTTTTAACTAAAAACTTTGTAATAGCAGGTAATTCAATATTGCTATCTTCAAAAATATCCAAAAATGTTGGAATAACATTATTCAAAAGAAAAATTAAAACTATAACTGTAACCGACAATAAAATAAAGGGATAAGTTAATAAACTTATAAGTTTTTGTTTAAGTTTATACTTTTTTTCATAGTACAAAGATAGATATAGAAAAACTTCAGACAGTCTTTCTGAACTTTCTCCGGACTTTATTAAAGATAAAAATAAATTGTCAAATTTATTGACTTTTAAAAAGGAGTTATACAAATCATGTCCCTGCAATAAATTTTCATAAACTTCTGAAAAAATTTTCTTTAAATTTTTATTTGGCGAAGTTTTTGAAAGTAAGTTTATAGTTTCTGCAGTATTAATATTTGATTTTAAAAGAAGTCCTGCCTCTTTTAAAGAAATACTTAAATCCAATAAATTGTGTTTATTTCCAATTTCCATATTTAAAATATTAAAAACTTTTTCTTTAAAGCTCATTTTAAAATTCTCCTAATGAAAATAAAATTTTATTTACTTCCTCAAAACTCGTTATTCCATCTGCAATTTTTCTTAATCCGTTTTTATATAAACTTTCATTTCCATTTTTCTTAAAATATTCATAAAGTCTTACACTATTACAATTTCCATTTATTATTTCTTTTATTTCATCATCTAAAATTAAAGATTCCAAAATTAAAGTTCTACCAATATATCCTCTATTGCAATGTTCACAACCACATTTTTCATAGATATATTCAGGTGTTTCAAGATTATTTTTCTTAAAAATCTCTTTTTCAAAATTTGTTAAATCTCTTTTAATTTTACATTTTGGGCAAAGTTTTCTAACAAGTCTTTGAGAAAGAATTGCTATTACACCCGAAGAAATAACATAATTTTCTATTCCTAAATTCAAAAGTCTTATTATTGCTGAAACCGTGTCTGCAGTATGCAAAGTCGTAAAGATAAGATGTCCTGTTATTCCTGCTCTTAGAGCAATATTTGCAGTTTCTCTATCTCTCATCTCACCAACTAAACCAACTTCAAAATCTTGTCTTAACATCGCCCTAAGACCAGTCGCAAAGTCAAGTCCCAAAGCTGAATTTATATTTATTTGATTTATTCCACTAATTCTAACTTCAACAGGATCTTCCAAAGTAATTATGTTGATATTTTCATTTTGTAATTTTTTTACAAATGAATACAATGTAGATGACTTTCCACTTCCCGTAGGACCACTTATAATTAGAACTCCATTTGGACTTTTTATTATATTTTCAATTAATTGCCTTTCTTCGTCATATAATCCTAGATTTTCTATGTCAATTTTAAAATTTCCTGCATTTAAAATTCTCATTACAATTTTTTCACCCAAAATTACAGGAACTGATGCAACTCTAATGTCAACTAAATTTCCATTATAATCAAAATCCAGTCTTCCATCTTGTGGCATTCTCTTAATTGTAATATCCATTTTTGAAATGATTTTTATACGAGAAATGATGATAGGAGCATTAAAACTATTTATTTGATAAATATCAATAAGTTCTCCATCCATTCTATATCTTATATAAAAATTATCTTCTCTAGGTTCAAAATGTATATCTGAAGCATTATTTTTAATTGCATTTAAAATTACTTCATTTACAAAACTTTCCACATTTTCGATTTTTTCAACAAAATTCTTTTCCATAATTTCCTCTAAACAAATTTTCTTATGGCTTTTGCAACCCCGTCATTTTTATTCGTATCAGTTATATAATCAACATTTTTCTTAACATTTTCCATTGCATTTCCCATTGCAACAGAAAGTCCACAAATATTTAGCATCGGTATATCATTTTCTCCATCACCCATTGCAATAGTTTCTGATATATCTATATTATTTAGTCTGCATATTTCTCTTAAACAAGAGCCTTTATCCGTATCTTTTGCCATTAACTCAAGAAAAAAAGGAAGAGAAAAAGATATTGTATATTCACTTTTTATTGTATCAGTAAATTTATCGTCCAATTCTTTTAATACATCATATTCTTGACAAATTCCTATTTTCAAAACTTTTTCTTCCAATTTATTATCTTTAATATATTGTTTTACATCTTTAACTCTAGCTATTTCAGGATTTATAAATTTAGAAATAATTTCAACATATTCATCATTTGAATCTTTGGTAAAAATAAAATCCTTCAAGAAAATAATAGGTGAAAAACCGTTATTTTCAATAATATCTAAAACATCAAAAATATACTTTTTTTCTAAACTCTTTACAAATTTTGGAACCTCACTATAAGTTGTAGAAATTAAACTACCATTTAAAGCTCCATAGTAAGTATCTAAATTTAAATTTTTTAAAATTTCTTTTACTGTAAATTCTTCTCTACCTGAGATAAATGCGATTTTTACACCTTTACTCATAGCATAAAATAAGCTATCTTTAACTTCATCAGATATTTCATGATTTTCGTTAAAAGTAGTGCCATCCATATCAAGCGCTATTAACTTATACATAATTTTCTCCTTTATATAAAAAAGGGACTTCCCAGTCCCTTTAAATCTATTCAACCGTAACAGATTTTGCTAAATTTCTTGGCTTATCAACATCATTTCCCTTAGCCAATGATGCATAATAAGCAATAAGTTGACTTGCAACAACCGAAATTATAGGCATTAAAATTTCTATAGTACCTGGAATTAATATTCTTTCATCAGAAACATCAAGATTGTTATCTAATTGAGTTATTTCAAAAACTCTTGCTCCTCTGGCTTTTACTTCTTTTACATTTGAAATAACTTTTTCATACAATCTTTCTTGAGTAGCAATTACAAAAACAGGTGTACCGTCCTCAATCAATGCAATAGTTCCATGCTTTAACTCTCCAGCTGCAAAGCTTTCAGTGTAAATATATGAAATTTCTTTTAATTTCAATGCACTTTCCATAGCAGTATAGTAGTCAAGACCTCTTCCTAGATAGAAACAAGTAGTCTTATCCTTTAATTCTAATGCAATTTTTTTGTAAATTTCTGTATCTTTTAATAATAATTCTATCTTACTAGGCAATTCCTTTAAATGATTAATTATATTCTTATATTCATCGTCAGAAATTGTTCCTAAAATTTCTGCAAATTTCAAAGCAATCATATAAAGAGCTGTAACTTGTGTTGTATATCCTTTAGTACTTGCAACAGCAATTTCTGGACCTGCCCAAGTATAGAATACATTGTCAGATTCTCTAGCTATTGAAGAACCTACAACATTTGTAACACTCAAGATAGTTGCTCCTTTAGTTTTAGCTTCTCTAAGAGCAGCCAAAGTATCAGCAGTTTCTCCAGATTGACTGATTATTATAACTAAAGTTTTATCATCAATCATTCTGTCGGAATATCTAAATTCAGAAGCAACATCAACAATTACTGGAAATCTCAAAGCCTTTTCTAAAATTTCTCTACTTACAAGACCTGAATGGTAAGCCGTACCACAGGCAACAACATAACATTTATTGAACTTTTTCAAATTTTCTTCTAATAAACTTTCCATTCCATCTAAGATTAATTTATCATTTTCATTTAATCTTCTACGGAAAGTTTCTTCAATTACTTTTGGTTGTTCGTAAATTTCTTTTAACATAAAATGATCATATCCGTCCTTAGTAGCTGATTCAACGGACCAATCAATATGTTTAATCTCTCTTTTTACAACATTATTTTTTTCATCATAAATAGTATATTTTCCATCTTTAAAATGAATTAAATCTCCATTTTCAAGATAGATAACATCTCTTGTATATTTTAAAACTGCAATAACATCTGAAGCAATATAAAATTCGCCATCTCCAATACCTACAATCAATGGACTTTCTTTTCTTGTTCCGATAAGTTCATTAGTATCTTGTCTTAAAATACCAAAGGCATAACTTCCCTTAACCTTATTTCTCATTTTGAAAACAGTGCTTAAGAAATCTCCATCATCCAAATCTTCCAATAATTGTGGAATAACTTCAGTATCAGTTTCAGATTTAAAAACAAAATTCTTCTTTAAAAGTTCTTCTTTCAAAAGTAAATAATTTTCAATTATTCCATTATGAACAACTGCAAACTTTGAATTCATACTCAAATGTGGATGTGAATTTTCATTTGACGGAACTCCATGTGTAGCCCATCTTGTATGCCCAACTCCAATATTTGAAATTTTATTTTTATATTCACTTTCTAATTTTTCTCTTAAATTACTAATTCTTCCAACAGTTTTAACAACATCTATCTTATTATTATCTAAGAATGCAATTCCTGATGAATCATATCCTCTATATTCTAAAGTTTCTAGTCCATTTAAAATTATATCAATGGCATTTGAACTGCCAATATATCCAACAATACCGCACATAAAATTTCCTCCTAACAATAATTTTACTGCTACTTATTCACATATTTTATCATATTTTACAATTATTTTCAAGTGACAAACTAGCTTAGATTGATAATTCAATTATCTTACTATTCTATTAATGTAAAATTATTAAAGTTGAATTTACATAATAATCATAATAAAGGCAACAAAAAAACAGTAAAACTTTTAATTTACTGTTTTCAATAATTAATACACTTTTTCAAAAACTTCACATACCATAGGAGCTTGTTCATAAAACTCTTTATTGCATTCTTTAAATTCTTCAGTAAAATATTCATCGTGAACTTTTTTCCAATACTCATAACTTCTATCACCCTCACCCTCAAGCCAAGCATGATTAGATGATATTAAATTATAAGCTAAAATCTCGACTACTCTTGTTATTGTAATACATTTTGGTTCTCCTGAACCATCTAAAATAATATTGTATTCACCAACCTTTGGAATATCTTCATCTTCTTCATATAGCTCATAAGCTCCAGTTGTGGCAGTTTTAATTCCCCTATTTACTAAATCAGCTAACTCATCAGCCATTTCTTTTGTGTTTCCGAAACTCCATGCTTCATATTTTGTATCCTTAGAAATATTCTTTTCATTACAAAATCGTTCCCAATATTTTTTAATTTTATCAGACATACCTTTAACTCCTAAAAAATGTCACTTATTTACAACTAATTTTAATATTATATCTTAATTTACTCATCAGACAAATTTATCCAATATCTTTCTAAATAAACTTTATCTTTTGGCTCATAAACGGTGGATTCATAAATTCCTCCATTGTTTATGATTACTCTCTTACTAGCTTCATTTTCCTTTAAACAAGTAATTAATATTTTTTCAAATCCCATTTCTTTACATATAGGTAAAATTTCTTTTAACATTAAGGTTGCATAACCTTTTTTTCTTTCAGAATGACATACTGAATATCCAATATGTCCACCATATTTTTCAAAAAATTCTTTTAGATAATGCCTTATTTGAATAACACCTATAATTTTTTTATCCAATTCTCTGATAAAAATAAATTGGGTTTGTGGGGCATATTCTTTTGGACATGTTTTTTCTGATGAAAAATCTTCAACTTGTTTTATCCAATCAGAAATATTTTCCATTCTCCTTAAAGATAGGCACCCATCCATATCCCCACCATTTGTTAAAAATTCCTGTCTAAAATTTTGTATTTCGTTTTCGTATTCCATTGTAGGAATAATCAATTTAAAACCTTTAGCCATATTATCATCCCTATATTTAAAATCTATCATACATAACAATTATTTTATAATTGCTATTAAATATTCCAAACCATAAAAATTTCCGGAAGAAATTTCAACAAATGCATCTTTTGGAATTTTCCTACTTACATAAATATTATATTCATCTACCTTAAAAAAGTCAAAAGCATTAGTATTTTTTGGTATACCAATCGAAACCGATGGTTTTAATTCAGTTGAGCAATTTCAGTTGCTCCAACCTTTAAGCTCAACAATTATATCTATTTGATTTTCCTTTAAAAGTTTCTCCGCTTCTTTATTTATAACAACTTTAATAAAAATCACTCCTAACAAAAAAGGCTGAATTAACAGCCTTTTAAACAATTATTCCATTAACTACTAAATTTTCAATAAAAAGAAAACTCATAGTTGAAACATTAACAGTATCATTAACTGCATTTATTCCATTCATAACATACACATCTATACCATCTACATTTTCCAATGTGTACTTATCTGCATTTAAAGGTTCACCTAATGAAGCCATTGGTTTTAAAACAACGCCACTTCAAGAACTACAACCTTTAACATCAATGGTAATGATATTATTATTTTTTTTGTTCAAAAATTTTTTAGCCTTTTCATCAATTAAAATTTTCATAATACTCTCCTATAATGTTCTGATATGAAAAGTATACCCATCGCAAAAGTTATATAACTTTTTATCAAAATATTTTCCTAATTATATTTTTATAAATTTCATCCATAGGTGCAAAAAATTCTTTATTATTAAGATAACTCAGATCTCCAACAATATTTTTAAAAATTATTGTTTCAGCATGTAAAAATTGGCTTCTTAAATTAAAATTATCTCTAAAAAACTTATTAACTTTTGCATTTCCATATTTAATATCGCCTATAATATAAAAACCCTTACTACTTAAATGACTTCTAATCTGATGTGTTCTTCCGGTTATAAGTTTTATTTTTAGTAGGCTAAATTCATCATTATTTTTTTCTACATAAATTTCTGTTATAGAGTCTTTACCATTTTTAGAAATAGTCGATTTATTCTTTTCTTCGTCTTTTTCAAGTTTTTCATTAATGACAAAATTTTTCTTAACCTTCCCACTTACAATAGTCTTATAATATTTTTCTATTGAATTTTCTTTTAATCTATTTAACTCTCTAAGCGCCTTTGAATTTTTTGCTCCTATAACAAGCCCTGAAGTATTTCTATCCAATCTGTTAATTATTGCAGGAACAAAAGTCTTTTCAGCTCTTGGATTATAATCTCCCTTTTCAAGTAAATATCCAATCATAAAATCCACCAAATTATTTCCATAATCTTCTTTAGATGATGCATGGGATAATAAATTTTTAGGTTTATTCATAACAATAATATTTTCATCTTCATAAACAATATCAAGTTTTTTAGAATATGAATATTTCTTTGATTTTGAAACTATCAGTTTTTCAAGTTCTTCCTCATAAATAAAAATATTAATTACATCATTTAAGGCTAATATATAGCTTGAATCAACCTTTTTTCTATTAACTTTTATCTTTTTTGTTCTCAAAAATTTTTGAATCATAGAAGTACTTGCATTATTCAAATATTTTTTTAAAAATCTATCAATTCTTTGCCCAGAATCATTATTATTAACTTCAATATCTCTCATAAATCTCTCTCTTATCTAAAATTTCAAATCAATTAAAACAAATTATAAACCATAAAATTTTTTATGTCAATGAAAAAACCTCAAAGCTCTAGTCTTGAGGTTTTTAAATTAACTATTTATTTCTTTTTTTATTTATGACAATCATTACTCCAAAAAGTAATGTTGGAACAGCTAAACTAATTCCAGAAATAGAAGTTTTTGGCATTTTTTGTGCTTTCTTAACGTCTTTTTTTACTTTTCTTTTTACTTCACTTTTATTTTCATAAATTACTGCATATTTTGAAAAGTGAGTAGTTGTAAAAGTAACATTTTTATCATCTTGTATAAATTCAAGCTTTTCCAATTTTCCATCTTCATTTACATAACAAACTTGTTTAACAATTTCTCCTTTTCTTTTTTCCAATGTTAGCTTATAATTTTGCTTAGGCATTTTTTCAGTACCATTTCCAAGAGTAAAGAAAATATCAAATAAATCTGCATTTTTATTTTTTAAAGTTTCAACTGTGTTTTTATCTAATCTTTTCACAATTAATTTTAATTTAGCATTTAAACCTTCACTTTCAACTGTAACTTTTTCTTTGGAATTTACAATCTTATTTACTTTTTCTTCAGGTTTGCTTGGATTTTCGTTCGCTATTTCAAACTTTTTCAAATTATCCATAGCGTTTTTCAATTCATCTGTCTTTTTTAATGCATATTCCGGAATGGTTTCTTCTAACTCTGCCTTTGATGCAAAGATTACATTTTCAAGATCTTTTTTAGCCTTATTTGCTTCTTTACTGTTTTCAAATTTAGTATTTTTTAAATATTCAACAGCTTTTTCATATTGAGCTTTAAATTCGTTATAAATATATGTTTTATCTTCTTTTTCAAGTGTAAATGTCTTATTGTATTTATCGGGATTTGAAGTGTCTGTATCTTTATCGCCTATTTCTCTTTCGACACTTATAACTTTGATATTTCCTTTATCATCAACTGTAAAGTCCATTCCAAAAGGAACTGATTTATGCTTAAACATCTCCATTTTTGAAATTGTTATATTATAAAGTCTTCCAAAAGAAGTTCCCTTTGGAGCTTCTCCCTCAAGCATAAAAACAACTTTCCCATTTTCATCAGATTTTACTTTTCTGTATGAAGATAATCTTGGGGACAATCTATTGATAGAAAACTCTACTCCCTTTGCAGGAGTTCCATCTTTATATTTAGCATAAAATTCAACTGGAAAAGTTTTAAATTTTTCAGAATCTTTATTAGAACCTCTAAATTCTACAACAGCATCTTCCTTGCTATTCACTTCTTTATTGTTAATCTTTGTAACCATTCCCTTTTCATTTGTAGTGAATTCAAAAACTTCAGTTTCAAAAGTCATTGTTTTATCCGCGCTTCTAAGTCTTATTTGATATTTTACATTGCTCTTAAAACCGCTGAACTTAACTTCACCTTTTTCATCTGTTGATTTTTGTTGTACTATATTAGGAATTGGATCAAATTCCATTAATGCAAGAGAAAAATTACTCTTAGACTTGCCGTCAAATAATACCCTTACTAAAACTTCATTTGAACCTTTTATCTCTTCAGGTTTTTTCTCATCTTCTGAACCAATTTTTACTAAATTCAATTCAACAGACGCCTTTCCATCAATAGTGAATGAATTATCTTGTTCATATACATCTAATTGAATATCTTTCATTGTATAATCATTATTTTTCTTAAGCTTTAATGTATAAATTCCATCAGGAAGTTTTACATTCAACATTGACTTATCAGATTTTACTGTTGTAATAAGTTTTCCGGTTCTTTTATCTAAAATTTCAAATTCATAATTTCCCATTACAACATCTTTATTTTTTCCATTTTGAGTAGTTAACATTATAGTAATTGGAATTTCTTTTGCTTTTTCTTCTGCTTTTTTCTTTGTAAGCATAAAGTTTACAATACTATCATAATTAGCAATTCCATCAGCCGTTACTGTGAAACTTACATCTTTCATAGTATATTCATCATCTTTTAACCTAACAGTATATTTGCCTTTTGAAAGTTTTAAATTCAACATGGACATCATACTTTTAACTTCTGTTTTCCCACCTTTTTCATCTAATACTTCAAAAGTAAAATCCTTAGTCATAATTGGACCGCTTTGATCTGAAATAACAAAGGCAAAACTTTGTCTTTCTTGTGCATATGTAATTTTATTATCATTTTCGTGCGCCGAAAATGCTCCTGTTGTAAAAATATTAAATGCTAATAAAACAACTAGAAATTTTTTTAACATTTTTTGATTCATATATATCCTCCTTTATTTTTTTATTATTTTATCATAAAAATGATATTATAAAAATAACTTACTATAGTCCAATAAAAGTATATCAGTTATTTTTTACAATCTTTAATTTTATTATATTACATTTAATTAATAGTTAATATTGTTTAATTTTTATCTTATATAAAAGTATAAAAACTAAAACATCAAAAAAAATAAAGTATATATATTTAAAACGTTATATTATAAAAATATACATTATGATTATTCAAAGTTTGTTTATTAAAAAAATTCGTTAAATTTTTATTATAGTAAAAATTACAATATCCCACTCAAAAATTCTTCAAAAATTTTTTATTACAAAATTGTAATAATGCTATTTTAAATATTTTGTGTTGCACATTATCCGATAATACTATTGTTTTACAATGAAAAAGAGTAGAACAATCTACTCTCCTTCTGCATTTTTTAAATATTCTCTAACAATATTTTTAATAAGTGCTCGATTTTCAAAAAATGAATTTTTAGCACTTAGTATTTCTATTCCCAAAACTAAACTATTCATAAAATCTGTTATAAAATTATATTCATTAAAATCAAAAGAAAAACCAAATTTTTTATAAAGTTTATTTAAATCGGAAAAAGTTTCTTCTTTCAATTTCAAGAATAGTCTTTCTAAATTTTCATCGTATTGCTTTTCTTGAAGGAACATAGCGTAAACTTTAGAAAGTTCATTATCATCTAAAATTTTATCCACAATCATTTCAGATACAATATCATATTTATCTAAATTTTTATTAGCTGTCAAAAAATTATCTACTATATTATATCTATATACACAACCATCTTCCATTAAATCATAGAGCATATCAGTAGTACTTTTATAATATCTATAAACTCCACCTTTGCTCAAACCACTCTCTGAAATAACATCTTCCATAGTTGTATTATGAAATCCCTTACGAAGAAAAACATCTTTCGCACAATATCTTATCTGCCATTTTCTCTCCTCTGCAGGTAATCTTTCATTTCGCATATACTCTCTCCCTTGTTTATCCATTATGTAAAATATTAATTTTATAAATAAGAGCCCCTCCCTTCCACGATGCTTCGCATCGGGTGGGTTCCCGGGAACCTTGTTGTTTCACAATAAAAATCCCGCCCTTACTGAATATTTTATGTCGTGGAAGGGCGGGATAATTTATAATTGTCTATTTTTCTGTTTTTGACTCTTCAATAATCTTTTCAGCAATATTTGCAGGAACTTCTTCATATCTATCAAATTCCATTGTAAAGTCTCCTCTTGCTTGAGTCATTGACCTTAAATCTATAGCATATTCAAAAAGTTCAGAATGTGGTGCTTCTCCAATAACAAGTTGAGTTCCATCTTCAAGCATTTCCATACCTAAGACTTTTCCTCTTCTCTTATTTAAGTCACCCATTACATCTCCCATATAACTTTCAGGTATTTTTACTTCCACTTTCATTATAGGTTCAAGTAAAACGGGATGTGCTTGTTCCATTCCTTTTTTAAATGCCAAGGAAGCAGCTATTTTAAATGCCATTTCGTTTGAATCTACAGGATGATATGAACCATCATAAAGGGTTGCCTTAACATTTACAACAGGATATCCCGCTAAAATTCCTTTTTCAAGACTATCTCTGATACCTTTTTCAACAGCAGGGAAATAATTTCTAGGAACGGCTCCTCCAAAAACTTCTTCTGCAAATTCAAACTCTTCTGCCGTAGGCTCAAATCTCATAAATACATCTCCATATTGACCTGCCCCACCTGATTGTTTTTTATGTTTTCCTTGAACATCCGATTTTCCTTTAATAGTTTCTCTATAAGCAATTCTTAAAGGAACAATATTTGTTTCCACGCCATAAACATTTTTAAGTTTGTCCAAAACTATCTGAAGTTGAACATTTCCTTGTCCACCTATTAAATGTTGTTTAGTTTCTGAATTTCTTTCAGATACGAAGCTAGGATCTTCTTCATGTAACTTATGAAGAGCTTGTGAAATCTTATCCTCGTCATTTTTAGATTTAGGTTCTATTGCAAAATAAAGATTTGGTTTCGGATACTTAATCTTCTTATAAAGAGTTTTGTTTTGCTTATCGCAAATTGTATCTCCTGTTTCAGTCAAAGTAAGTTTTGAAACGGCGCCAATATCTCCTGCAACTATCTCAGATGTTTCTATTTGAGTTTTTCCTCTTAAGAAGAAAAGTCCAGCAGCCTTATCTAATTCATCTTTTGTTGAATTAAAAATTTCAGTATCTTTAGTAATCTTACCACTCATCACTTTGAAAATTGAAATTCTTCCAACGAATGGATCAACAATAGTTTTAAAAACAACTGCTGAGAAAGGTTCATTAACATCAATTTTTCTAACATTATCATCTTCATTTCTAAAACCTCTTTTTGCTCTTTCATCATTTGGAGCAGGCATATAATCAGTAATAACATCAAGTAACATATCAATTCCGGCTCCTGTTGTAGCAGAACCACAAATCAAAGGAACAGCAGAACCATTTAATAATGCACTTGTAACACCCTTCATAAATTCTTCATGACTAAATTCTTCTCCATCGAAAAATTTTTCCATAAGTTCATCATCTGTTTCTGCTACAACTTCCACTATTGTGTCATAAACATGATTTACTTCTTCAATTCTTATTTCAGGGATTTCAACTTCTTTTCTTTCAAATCCATCATATTCATAAGCTTTTTTATTTAAAACGTCAATAATACCTTTAAAATTTTCCCCTTCGCCTAAAGCAAGTGTAAATGGAATAACTTTTTTACCAAAAGCTATGTGTAAATCACTAACTACTTTCGCAAAGTTTACATTTTCTTTATCCATTTTATTTACAAAAATAATTCTTGGTAATTCAATATTTTCAGTATATTTTAAGACCTTTTCAGCTCCTACTTCTATACCATTTTGTGCATCCAAAACAACCAAAGCCGCTTCTGATGCTCTAAGAGAACTATAAACTTCTCCACTAAAATCAAAATACCCCGGAGTGTCAATTAAATTTATTTTAAAGTCTCTCCATTCAACCGGCGCAATTGCAGTTGAAATAGAAACTCCTCTTGAAATTTCTTCTTTATCAAAATCAGTTACGGTATTTCCGTCCTCAACCTTGCCAAGTCTTTTTAAATTGCCTGTTTTATAAAGTAAAGCCTCACAAACTGAAGTCTTACCACTGGCACTGTGTCCAACTAATGCAAGATTTCTAATCTTTTCTGTCGAATATGATTTCATATTTGATTCCCCCTAACATATTGTAAAATAGATAAATTAATACCTTAAGGATATTATAATATGTAAATGTTTTCAAGTCAAGTTTTTTTATAAAAAATTAAAACAAATCCCCACACATAAAAAAGAGCGGTTATATTCCGCTCTTAATCTATGCTACTTCATTTACTTTTTCAGCCATTTTCTTTAATAGTCCCGGATGAATTGCATTTGTAGGACATTTATCCGCAGCTTGTAAAAGTAAATCTTCATCTAAACCATGTTTGTAATTTAGAACAGCCAAATTGTTTTCGATAACAAATGCTTCAGGGTATACTCTTGCACACATTTTACAGCCAATACATCCAACTTTACAAGCATTTTTAACAACATTTCCGGCTGAAAAGCTCTTACATTTTACCATAACTGTTTGTTCATAAGGAACTAAATCAATTAAGTTCTTTGGACAGATTTCTATGCATTTATTACAAGCTGTACAATTTTCTTTATTTACAACTGCAATCCCATTTATCATATCTATTGCATTGAACCCACAAACATCTTGACAAGTACCACAGCCTAAACATCCATAAGCACAAGTCTTACTTCCTCCCTGCATCGAGTTGTTTACTCTACAATCTCTAATGCCAGTATATATGTATTTTTCTTTTGCAAAATCTTTATCTCCTTGACACATTACACAAGCTACCATTCTTTGAACTTCGCCAGCTTCCGTTCCTAAAAGTTTTGCAAGCCTTGCAACTAAGTCAGCTCCACCAACAGGACAAGCATTTATTCCTGCAGTTCCTTCTGCAATGGCTTTTGCAAGACCATCACAACCCGGAAATCCACAAGCACCACAGTTTGCTCCAGGTAATTCATTTCTGACTTGTATAACTTTTTCATCTACTTTTACAAAAAATACTTTTGATGCAAATCCAAGTATCAATGCAAATAAAATACCTAAAATACTAAGTAACAAAACCGGTATCATTATATCACTCATAATCTCACCTCTATACTAATCCCGCAAATCCATAAAATGCTAAAGACATAAGTCCAATGGTAATTAATGTAAGAGGAACTCCTTCAAGATTTTTAGGAACTTCTGTTACTTCCAATTTTTCTCTTATAGAAGCCAAGCAAACAATAGCCAATAAAAAGCCAAGAGAAGCTCCTAAACCATTAAATATTGTTTCTAACAAATTATATTCTTTTTGTATATTTGTAATTGCAACCCCTAAAACTACACAGTTTGTTGTTATAAGTGGTAAGAAAACTCCCAAAGCATTATAGAGATTTGGACTCATCTTTTTAAGTACCATTTCGACAAATTGTACTAAAGTCGCTATTACAAGTATAAACACGATTGTCTGTAAATATTCAAGTCCTAAAGTATCCAATAATGTCTTTTGGATTATCCAAGTTACAGCACTTGAAATTGTAATTACGAACGTAACCGCCATACCCATACCGAATGCAGTTTCAACTTTATTTGATACACCAATCAATGGACAAATTCCCAAGAATTGTCCCAAAACATAGTTATTTACTAAAATTGATGCAACTAAAATTTTTAATATTGTACCCATTAGTTACCTCCTTCTTTTTTAGCATTAACTTTTCTACTTAACATATTAAATCCTGCTACCAAAAGTCCCAGAATAATAAATGCTCCCGGAGCTTGTGTAATAACACCTATACTTACATAACTTTTTCCAAGAATTGGAAATCCTAACCAAGTTCCATTACCCAAAATCTCACGAACACTTGCTAGTACAATCAATGCACAAGTGAAACCAATTCCTTGTCCAATTCCATCTATCATTGATGAAAAAACTGTATTTTTTGATGCAAATGACTCCGCTCTTGCTAAGATTAAACAGTTTACTACTATAAGTGGTATAAAAAGTCCCAAACTATCATATAATGCAGGTATGTAAGCTGATAAAAACATTTGTACCAATGTTACGAATGTAGCTATAATTACTACATAAGCGGGTATTCTCACTTTATCCGGAATAAATTTTCTAAGGCTCGAAATTACAATGTTTGAACAAGTTACTACAAATATTACTGATGAACCCATACCTATTGCATTTACAACGCTTGTTGTTACAGCTAATACGGAACACATCCCAACAAGTTGAACAAGTACAGGGTTATTTGAAAATATACCATCAAAGAAAATCTTTTTTAATTTCATATTATCCCTCCTACTTCTCAAGTTCTTGTAATGCGTCTATTGCGGCATTTAATCCGTTTAAAACCGCATTGACACTTATTGTTGTTCCTGTTATCGCTTGAATATCATTATCTGCATCCGGATGTAAATTTTTAACTAGATGTTCAGTAACCTTATTTCCAACAACACTTTTTGCATATTCATCAGTTGTTACTCTGCTTCCAAGTCCGGGTGTTTCGCTATGTTTTAAAACTTTGAAACCGACTATAGTTTTATTTTCAATATTTACAGCCATAAGCATTGAAATATCTCCACCATAACCATTTTTTCCTAAAGTCTTAAAAACATAGCCTACAGTTTTATCTGATTTCTTAACAATCTCTATTTTTTCTATATTTTTTATCTTTGTTTTTATTGTATTAAGTTTTCCTTCTTCAACAGTCTCAAACTTATCTGCATCAGCAAAAACCTCTTTTAAAGCTGCCTCATATTGAGCCTTTTCTCTTGCTTTAATAACCGGAGAAGTAAAACTGTTTGCAAATGCAAGAACGAAACCTGCAATTGCAGTAATTAAAAACAATCTGACTGTCAATTTAATAGTTTCTTTCATTACTTTTTAACTCTCCCTTCTCCAAAAACTTTAGGGACACAATATTTTTCCAAAAGTGGTGTTAGTATGTTCATAAATAGAATTGAATAACTTACACCTTCCGGCAAATTTCCGAAATTTCTTATAAGTGCGGTGATTATACCACAACCCATTGCAAAAAATATTTGAGCCTTTCTATTAACAGGAGCTGATACATAATCAGTAGCCATAAAGAACGCCCCTAATATAAGTCCACCCATTAAAAGTTGAATCGGCAATTTTGCTATAGGAGTTCCTGTAAGAGCTAAAACAACCGCAGTTGTGGATATAAATACAAGTGGAATTCTAAGTTGAATAACTCCTCTATACAATAAATATCCGGCTCCGATTAATAAACATATAGTTGAAACTTCACCGATACAGCCTCCTCTTACACCTATAAATGCTTCAAGAAAATTTACTTGAGTTCCTTTTGATAAAGGTGTAGCAAAAGTTGTAGCATCTAGTGAAGAATAAGTTGAGGAATTTATTAAATTTGAAATTCCTGAGTTAGGCGCAACATAATTTGCCATTGCTGTTGGGAATGACGCCATTAATGCAGCTCTTGCAGCAAGCGCAGGGTTCATAAAGTTCATTCCAAGTCCACCATATAATTGTTTAACAATTATAATGGCAAACATACTTCCAAGTGCAACCATCCAATAAGGAATAGTAACCGGTACATTGAAAGCTAAAAGCATTCCGGTAATTACTGCTGAATAATCTTTTATAGTAATTGGTCTATGTGTCAATTTTTCGTAAATGTATTCTGACCCCACCGCAAAAATTACTGATACCAATGTAACTAATAATGCTCTAAAACCAAAGAAATAAATTCCGGCAAGCAAAGTTGGTATCAAAGCTATAACAACATCTCTCATAACAGTACTTACCGTTGCCTCACTTCTTATATGAGGAGATGATCCTACAAATAACTTCATTTGAGGTTCTTCGTTACGTCCACCTCTTGCAGGTCTTTCTCTTCTTTCTCTTGTAGGTCTTCCTTCTGAAGCATCATCAGTTTCAGTCGATCTCTCTCTTCTTTCTCTTGCAGGATGCTCTGATCTCTCTCTAGGTTCTCTAGGAGCTCTTTCACGTCTTTCTCTAACAGGTCTTTCTGTTTTTACTTCTTCTCCTGATTCTGAATTTTCTACTGTTTCAGAACTTGTTGATACCTCATCAGATGCAGCCCTTGATCTTCTTTCCCTTACAGGTCTTTCTGACCTTTCTCTAGGTTCTCTAGGAGTTCTTTCACGTCTTTCTCTTACCGGTCTTTCAGTTTTTGCTTCTTCACCCGTTTCAGTATTTTCTGTTGTTTCAGAAGCTGGTATTTCTTCTTCTGATGCAACTCTTGTTCTTCTTTCCCTTGCAGGCCTTTCAGTTCTTTCCCTAGGCTTTCTGGGAGCTCTTTCTCTTCTTTCTCTTACAGGTCTTTCTGATTTTGTTTCTTCAGTAGTTGAAGCTGTTTCAACCTTTTCAGTTTCTACTTCTTTTACTTCTGCAACATTTTCAGATACCTCTTCGTTAGTCTTAGCGTCCGTTCCATTTTCTAATTCAGAAGGGACTTCAACTTTTAAATCTTTTTCGTCCATAGTACCCTCCTTATGCTCTCTTTCCTTTACCTTGTTTTCTTACTTCAGCTTTTCCAAGTCTGATAGTTTCAACTAAAGGTCTGTTTGATGGACAAATATATGAGCAGGAACCACATTCAATACAATCCATTAAATGTAATTTTTCCGCCTCTCCAACTCGATTTTTCAAGGTATATAGCTGTAAATACAAAGGCTGTAAGTACACAGGACAAATATCAACACATCTTCCACATCTTATGCAAGGACTTACAGCTTTAGGTGCGCTTTCTTCCTGAGTCATAAAAAGTAGTCCACCCATAGCCTTTCCTGTAGTAACATTAGGAGTATATTGTGTTTCACCCATCATTGGTCCACCTGAAATAATTTTTCCAGGTTCACTTTCATATCCTCCAATAAATTCTACAATATCAGAAACTTTTGATCCTACTCTAACCATAACATTTTGTGGTTCTTTTAGTGCGTGACCTGTCATAGTAACCAACTTTTCATATAGTGGTTTCCCATGTAAGACAGCATCATTAATTGCAATGGCAGTATTAGCATTTACTACTCTTATACCAACTGCAGAAGTAGAAGCTCCTGAAGGTACAACTACTCCTGTTGTAGCTTGAATAAGTCTTTTTTGATCTCCTTGAGGATATTTAGTCTTTACAACACTTACAGTTACCTCAGGATAAGACTTTGACGCTTCTTTCAACTTGTCAATAGCAAGCGGTTTATTATCTTCAATACCTAAAATACCTTTTTTCGCTCCCATTGCCTTCATTGCAAGTAAAAGTCCCATAACAACTTTTTCAGGATATAATTCCATCATAAGTTGATCACTTGTTAAATATGGCTCACATTCAGCGCAGTTTATTATTATGTAGTCTGTAATTTGCCCTTCTCTAGCTGTCAACTTAACATGAGTAGGAAATCCTGCGCCTCCAAGTCCGACAATTCCGGCTTCTTTTATGGCGTCTATTATGTCTGTTGCGCTTACTTCATCAATAGTTAAATTCTTTTCTTCATATCCCAATTCATCCAAACCGTCATTTTCGATAGTTACTCCTTGACACACAACACCTGTCGCAGTCATAATCTCATCAATAGATTTAACTTTCCCACTAACACTTGAATGTACATTTGCAGAAATAAAAGCTGATGCTTCACCAATTTTCTGTCCAACTTTTACTAAATCATTTTTGCTAACCAAACAAGTAGCGGGTGCCCCTGAGTGTTGTGATAGAGGTATGGTTACTATCTTTGGTACAAAACCAAAATTAATAGGTTTCGAATTAGTCAACTCTTTAAAGTCATGGATATGCTTTCCACCTTTAAAAGTATTCACACTCACCTCATTCACCTCTTTTTAATATCACAATTTTTAAAATCTCTGTATAAACAAAATTAATAACATAAAAAAATTGCGAGTACAGAAAAATATTTTTTTAAAAACTTGTATTCACAATTATTTTACAACATTTTTACTCCAATGTCAATTTAAAATCGGACAGTAAAATGATTATAATTTATAAAATGTTTTTAATTTCAATATAGATATTCTTTATTGATTATTTTATTTAACAATAAATATCCGTTAGTTTTTAAATAAAAATTCATTCTATCAATGCTTTGTATCAAATAAATACCTTTTAATCATTGTTTTTTGACCACAAAAAACTCCGTTAGTATAACTAACGGAGTTGGTGCAGAAAAAGGGATTCGAACCCTCACAAGCTGTGCTTACTACCCCCTCAAGATAGCGTGTCTACCAGTTCCACCATTTCTGCATAATTCGGACTTAAAAAGCCCATTATTAACTTAATCTATTTGGAAATACTTTACATTCCATTTTTTTTGCGGATGGACAAGCAGCACATCCACCTAAAGCTGTTTCTCTCAGTGTTTCAGGTAAGGCATTTCCAACTTCATACATAGCTTGAACCACCTCGTCAAAAGGCACTATACATTCAACCCCCGCAAGTGCAATATCACTTGCTACCAATGCATTAATTGTTCCTGAACCATTTCTAAGTGCACAAGGAAATTCTACAAGTCCTGCAACTGGATCACAAACCAAACCTAATACCATAAGCATTGCAAAAGATGCAGCTATCAAAGATTGTTCGGGAGTTCCGCCATGCAATTCTACAATTGCTGCTGCACTCATTGCAGTTGCCGCTCCGCATTCTGCTTGGCAACCGCCCTCTGCTCCGGAAATTGTCGCATTTGTAGCAATAATTCTCCCAATTGTTCCGGAAACTAAAAGCGCCATCAGCATTTCATCATCAGTAAAATTATATTTATCTTGTATCCAAGAAAGACTTCCCGGTAAAATTCCTGCTCCACCAGCAGTTGGTGCTGCAACAATTTTTCCCATTCCTGCATTTACTTCTGAAGTTGAAAAACCTCTAGCAATTGCTGTAACCATAGACTCTCCTAAAATACTTTTTCCGCTTTGAGCGTATCTTAAAATTTTCTTTGCATTTCCACCAGTTATTTTAAATGGATTGACTTTATCATTAGTTATAACATCAGATGCTGAGGCT